>WPCH01154392.1_pt1 | contig 164249 bp, 151 predicted proteins | sample 5399881 | NCBI WGS metagenome assembly WPCH01 (sample SAMN12869468, study PRJNA574797) | sludge metagenome | isolation source: wastewater treatment of pH5 | place: China:Beijing | collected 2019-05-20 | reverse complement strand
CTTTGGCCCGGTGCTGTCGGTGCTCAGCTTCAAGGACTTCGATGAAGCCATCGCGGTTGCCAACGACACCATCTACGGGCTGGCGGCGGCGGTCTGGACCCGCGACCTGTCCAAGGCCCACCGGGCGGCCAAGGCGCTGCGTGCCGGCAGTGTCTGGGTCAACCAGTACGACGGTGGTGACATGACCGCGCCGTTCGGCGGCTTCAAGCAGTCGGGCAACGGCCGTGACAAGTCGCTGCATGCGTTTGACAAGTACACCGAACTCAAGGCCACCTGGATCAAGTTGTGAGGTTTGCCATGCAATTGAACAATCCGCGTCTGTTTCGTCAGTTGGCCTACATCGATGGGCAATGGTGTGAGGCCGACAATGGTCAGCTGCTCGCCGTACGTAACCCAGCTAACGCCGAGCTGCTGGGCCAGGTGCCGCGGATGGGTCGCGCGGAGACCCGGCGGGCCATTGCCGCCGCTGAGCGGGCGCTGCCGGGCTGGCGTGCGTTGACGGCCAAGGAGCGGGCCTCCCGGCTGCGGCGCTGGTATGAACTGATGCTGGCCAACCAGGATGACCTGGCCTGGCTGATGACCCTGGAGCAGGGTAAGCCGCTGGCTGAGGCCAGGGGCGAAGTCGGTTATGCGGCCTCCTTCCTCGAATGGTTTGCCGAGGAAGCCAAGCGGGTCTACGGCGATACCATTCCCGGGCACCAGCACGACAAGCGGATTTTAGTGCTCAAGCAACCGATCGGGGTGACGGCGGCGATCACGCCGTGGAACTTCCCCAGTGCCATGATTACCCGCAAGGTCGGGCCGGCGCTGGCGGCCGGTTGCACCATGGTGCTGAAACCGGCGTCGCAAACTCCGTTCTCGGCCCTGGCGCTGGCCGAGCTGGCCGAGCAGGCCGGGATTCCGCCGGGGGTGTTCAGTGTGGTCACCGGCAGTGCCGCAGACGTCGGTGCCGAACTGACCAGTAATCCCAGCGTGCGCAAGCTGAGCTTCACCGGTTCGACCGAGATTGGCCGGCAACTGCTGGCCGAGTGCGCCGCCGATATCAAGAAGGTGTCACTGGAACTGGGTGGCAATGCGCCCTTTATCGTGTTCGAGGATGCCGACCTGGATGCTGCGGTAGAGGGAGCGCTGATCTCCAAGTTCCGCAATAACGGGCAGACCTGTGTCTGTGCCAATCGCCTGTATATCCATGATCAGGTCTATGACGCGTTCGTCGACAAATTGCGGGTCGCGGTGGCCGGACTGAAGATTGGTAATGGTCTGGAGCCCGGGGTGACCACCGGCCCGTTGATCGATGCCCAGGCGCTGGCCAAGGTTCAGCAGCATATTGATGATGCCCTGACGCGGGGCGCGCAGTTGGTTTGTGGGGGGCAGCCGCATGCCTTGGGGGGCGGGTTCTTCGAGCCGACCATTCTGGTCGATGTGCCGGCTGATGCCCTGGTCGCCCGAGAGGAAACCTTTGGCCCGCTGGCACCGCTGTTCCGGTTTCGGGATGAGGCCGAGGTGATCGCATTGGCCAATGCCACTGAATATGGTCTGGCCTCGTATTTCTATGCCCGGGATCTGGGGCGGGTATTTCGGGTAGCCGAGGCGCTGGAGTACGGCATGGTCGGTATCAATACCGGACTGATCTCCACCGAGCTGGCACCGTTTGGCGGGGTCAAGTCCTCCGGACTGGGCCGTGAAGGCTCGAAGTACGGCATCGACGATTACCTGGAAATCAAATACCTGTGTCTGGGCGGCATCCACTGAGCCCGGTCGACTAGCCTTGAGATATATGCCCACGATTTTGGAGATCAGCTCATGAACCAACTCGCATCGCTGTCGAGCCTGGCGCAAAAAGATATCCGCCACCATCTGCACCCTTATACCGACGCACGCCTGCATGAACAGCAGGGGCCTTTGGTGATCGAGCGGGGTGCAGGAATTTATGTCTACGATGATCAGGGCAACGAGTACATCGAGGCTATGTCCGGGCTCTGGAGTGTGGCGCTGGGGTTCGACAATCAGCGCCTGATCCAGGCCGCCGAGCGTCAGTTGCGCAGCCTGCCGTTCTATCATCTGTTCAGTCACAAGGCCCATGCCCCGAGCATCGAACTGGCGGAAAAACTGATCGAGATGGCGCCAGTACCGATGAGCAAGGTGTTCTTCACCAACTCCGGTTCCGAGGCCAACGACACTGTGATCAAGCTGATCTGGTATCGCAACAATGCCCTGGGGCTTAACCAGAAAAAGAAATTCATCAGTCGTCTCAATGGCTATCACGGCATTACCCTGGCCAGTGCCAGCCTGACCGGACTGCCGGCCAACCAGCGCGGCTTCGATGTGCCATTGCCGGGGTTTGTGCATGTTGGCTGTCCACACCACTATCGCCATGCCCTGCCCGGTGAAACCGAGGAGCAGTTTGCCGGGCGGCTGGCCGATGAGCTGGAACAGACCATCCTGCGTGAGGGCCCGGAGACCGTGGCGGCCTTCTATGCCGAGCCGTTGATGGGCGCCGGCGGGGTGATAGTGCCGCCCAGGGGGTACTGGGAAAGGGTCCAGGCGGTGTGCCGCAAGCATGATGTGCTGGTGGTGGTTGATGAGGTGATCTGCGGCTTTGGCCGCACCGGGCAGATGTTCGGTAGCCAGACCTTTGCCATTGAGCCGGATGTCATGGTGCTGTCCAAGCAACTGTCTTCATCCTACCAGCCGATCGCCGCGCTGCTAATCAACGACAGCATTTACCAGCCGATTGCCGACCAGAGCCACAGCTTCGGGGCGTTGGGCCACGGCTTTACCGGCGGCGGTCACCCGGTCGCCACGGCGGTGGCGCTGGAGAATCTGCGGATCATTGAAGAGCAGCATCTGGTTGAGCAGGCGGCGCTTATGGGCCAGCGCCTGCATGCCGGGCTGGCCGGCTTCAGTGATCATCCGCTGGTCGGGGAGGTGCGTGGGTGCGGGTTGATCGGGGCGGTGGAACTGGTCGCCGACAAGGCCAGCAAGGCCCCGTTTGAGGCGGTGGGGCGTCTGGGACGATACCTGGCCGGACGGACTCAGCAGTACGGCATGATCAACCGCAATATGGGTGATGCCTTGGCCTTCTGCCCGCCACTGATCGTGCAAGCCGCTGAAATCGATATGATCCTCGAGCGTTTTGCCCGGGCGTTGGATGATACCGAACGCTGGTTCCGGGAGCAGCAGTAATGTTCGGTGCCAAACGGCGTGCATTGTCAGAGCGGGCCGCCGCCGCTATCCACCAGGTACTCGATGGCCGAGGGCAGCCAGAGATGGGCGGCTACCCTGAGCTTGAACAGGCACTGGGGCGACTGGCTAGCGACTGGCTGGAGCTGACCCGGCCCAGCCTACAGGATCAGCGTCAACCTCAGCTTGAGCCGTCGTCCGGGTTGCAGCAGCAACTGGCTGCGGCCGAGTCCCAGGCGCAGCTTTATCAACAGCAGTATCAGCAGGCCCAGGCTGAGCTGGGCGAAAGCCTGGCGGCCCTGGAGCGTTATCGAGAAGAACAGGCGGTCTGGGAACTGACCCGCCAGACCCTGACCGAGGGTAGCTGGGATCTGAGAGTGGTCGATGGTGATGTCGATCACCCGGCCAACGTGCTGCGCTGGTCCCCACAGTTCCGCGCACTGATCGGCTACAGCGCCGAGGAGTTTGCCGATGGCTGGGACAGCTATGAACGGATTACTCATCCCGAGGACTTCAAGCGCATGATGGCGGTGTTCGCCGAGTTCGCTCAGTCGAAGGATCCGGAGGCCTGCTACGTGGTCGAGTACCGGATGACCCACAAGACCAGGGGCGAAACCTGGTTCCGCGAGCGTGGGCGCGGGCTGCGCGATGCCCGTGGACGCCTGACCCGGGTGGTTGGCGCGATGCGCGATATTTCCGATGAAAAACATGCCGAAAGCCTGCGTCAGCGTGAGCAGGCTGCGACCGAAGCCACCTATGCCCAGATTGCCCAGGTGGTTGAAGTGATTCGTGGCATCGCTGATCAGACCAACCTGCTGGCACTCAACGCGGCGATTGAAGCGGCGCGGGCCGGCGAGGCTGGGCGGGGTTTCTCGGTGGTCGCCGATGAAGTCAAACAGCTGTCGGGGCGAACCCGTGAGGCGACGTTGAAGATTCAGGAAATGCTGGCGGCTTACAAGCGCGGGCAGGGCGTGGCGGCAATAGAGCAACGCCGCTAGGGCTTCAGGTCTCCCTCGACTGCTGGCGCCTGCCACTCCCGGCAGATCAACTGGCTTTGCTCCGACTCTAGCGGCTCACCGGTCAGGCCGCAGTGATGGCCGTGCGAGTCCGGGCAGAAATGGACACAGTGCTGGCAAATGCCGAACGCCTGCTGGCCGTTGAGTCGTTGCAGAGCGCTCAGCAGTTCACGCAGGCCGGCTTCGGTGTGCTCGGCTGTAGGCAGGCTGTGCAGGGCGCTGTCCAGCCGCTGGACCCAGCTGTGTTCGAGAATTTGCCGGGCATTGTCGGTCAGCAGCAGGTGGATGCGTTTGCCGTGCCGGGGATCAGCCTGTTTGATCAGCAGGCCGCGGCGCTCCAGAACCGCCAGGGTCTGGGAGACAGTGCCGCGGGTGATGCCGAAATATTCGGCAATCGCAATCGGCAAGTCACTGTAGCGGTTGGCTTGGGCCAAATAATGCAGCACCTGTAACTGGATCGGCAGCAGGCCATGGCGGGCAGCGTCGTCGCGCACGGCTTGCTGGATCAGTGCGCTCAGGCGCTCAAGAAGCAGAGATGAGGTGCTCATGGCTGCAATGTATCGCCTCGCTACATAATTTGACAAGCGCGGGTTCGGCTCTAAGCTTGATAATGATGCATCGAGTCAATACATAATATCTTGCGAGGAGTTGGCCATGAACCGTTTTGCTCTCGCTTTGGTGGTACTGCTGGCGCTGGGGTTGAGCGCCCAGGCGCAAACCGAGGTGCCTTATCCCGCCGAATACCGCCAGTGGCAGCATGTCAAAAGCATGCTGATCGAACCGGGGCACCCGCTCTATGAGGCCTTCGGCGGCATTCATCATATCTACGCCAACCCGCTGGCCGTGGAAGGCTACCGCAGCGGACAGTTTCCGGATGGCGCGGTGATTGCCTTCGATCTGCTGGAGGCCGAGCGTGCCGATCATGCGGTGGTCGAAGGCGTGCGCAAGGTGCTGGGGGTCATGCACAAGAATCAGGCGGCCTATCCGGAAACCGCCGGCTGGGGCTTCGAGGGGTTTGCCGCTGGCGATCCGGCTGCCCGGGTGGTGGGTGCCAATGCCCATGATGCCTGCTTCGCCTGCCATACCTCGGAGCGCGAATACGACTATGTGTTCAGCCGTTTGCGGGATTGAGTCTGACTATGGATACACAGGTTCGCGCACCTGAATGGCAGGTCTGCCAGTGGTTCAACAGCGCTCCACTGAGTCTGGCCGCCTTGCGCGGCCGGGTGGTGGTGCTGCACGCCTTTCAGATGCTTTGCCCCGGCTGTGTCAGCCATGCCGTGCCGCAAGCCGAACGCCTGCATCGGCGTTTTGCCAGCGCTGAACTGGTGGTGGTGGGCCTGCATACGGTGTTTGAACACCATCTGGCGATGGCGCCGAGTGCACTGGAAGTGTTTCTCAAGGAGTACCGGATCACCCACCCGGTCGCTGTTGATCAGCCGCTGGCCGGCACAGCGATTCCCGCGACCATGCGCGCCTATGCCATGGAGGGTACCCCAACTCTAGTACTGATCGACCGAACCGGGCACATTCGCCTGCAGGCCACTGGTGGGGTGGATGACCTGCAGTTGGGAATTCTGGTTGGCGAACTGCTGGCGCTCAAGTAAGCGCACTACTACTGCAACGACTTGCGCAGCCGCGCCAGCGAACCGACGAAGAACAGGCTGCCGATCACTGTCAGGGCCAGCAGTTGGGGCCAGACGATTGCCAGTCCGGCGCCACGCAGCAGAATACCCTGGGCCAGTTCCACGAAGTGGGTAGTCGGCGCGGCCAGCATGATCTGCTGCAGAATCTCGGGCATGCTTTCTCGCGGGGTCAGGGCGCCGGACAGAATCATCAAAGGAATCAGGCTGATGATCACCAGCAGCCCGAGCTGGGGCATGGAGCGGGCCACCGTGCCGAAGAAAATCCCGATCGAGGTGGTGGCGAACAGGTGCAGGGCGGTGCCCAGCATGAACAGCGACACCGAGCCCTGGATCGGTACCCCCAGCGCCTGCTGGACCACTACCCGCAAGGCCAGGCTGGAGGCCAGCAGTACCACCAGACCCATGGCCCAGACCTTGGCCAGCATGATCTCGAACGGGGTGACCGGCATCACCAGCAGGTGCTCAATGGTGCCGTGCTCGCGTTCGCGGATCAGGGCCGCGCCGGTCAGGATGATCGACAGCATGGTGATCTGGTCGATCACCGAGGTGATGGCACCGAACCAGGAGCGTTCAAGGTTGGGGTTGTAGGCGGTGCGTACCACCGCGTCGATCGGCAGCGTGGTTTCGCTGCGATAACGCTGGACGAAGGCGGTGACCTCGGCCTGGATAATCTGCTGGATATGCCCGGCCCCGGTGAAGGCCTGGCTGACCTGGGTGGCATCGACGTTGAGCTGAATGGTCGGGTTGCGCCCGGCCAGCAGGTCACGCTGATAATTCGGCGGAATATTCAGGGTGAAGGTATACAGCCCGCGGTCCATGCCCAGGTCCATGGCGCCGTGATCGATCAGTTGCGGTGGCATGAAGTAGGGCAGTTGAAAGGCGTCGATGATCCGTTGAGAAACCGGCGACTGGTCTTCATCGACCACGGCAATGGTGGCCCGGTGCGGCGACTCCGGGGTGGCTGTGGCGCTGGTGTAGATGCTCAGGGTGAAGGCGTAGAGAATCAGCAACAGCAGGGCCGGGTCGCGGTACAGGCTGCGCAGTTCCTTGATACCAAGCTGGAGAATGTTGCTCAGGCTGCGCATGTCATTTTTCCTGCTTTTTCAGGCCGGCGACGCTGAAGATCGTCAGCACCGGAATGGCGATCAGCATGGGCACGAAGTAGGGCCACAGTTCGATCAGGTTGAGCTCCTTGGAAAACACCCCGCGGCTGATCACCAGAAAATGGCTGGTCGGGTACAGCTGGCCGATCAGCGCTCCGGCGCCTTCCAGCGCCGACACCGGATGGGTCAGGCCGGAGAACTGTACCGCCGGGATCAGGGTGACGATTGCCGTGGCAAAGATCGCTGCGATCTGGCTGCTGAGGATGGTCGACATCATCAGGCCGATAGCGGTGGCGCAGATCAGATAGACCAGCGCCGCCAGCGTCAGGGTCAGCAGACTGCCGGTAATCGGCACCTTGAACAGCAGCACCGACAGCAGAATCAGAGTGACGAAGTTGACCATGCCCAGCGCGACATAGGGCAACTGCTTGCCAAGCAGAAACTCCAGCCGGGTGACCGGGGTGACATAGAAGTTGGTGATCGAGCCCAGCTCCTTTTCCCGCACCACGCCCAGAGCCGTGAGCATCGCCGGAATCATCAGCAGCAACATCGGGATGACCGCCGGAACCATGGCCGGCAGGCTCTGCACGTCCGGGTTGTAGCGATAACGTACGGCGATATCGACCAGGGTGGCGTTGTAGCTGGCTGGCGCCTGGCGGGCCAGTTGCTGCAGGTAGCTCAGGTGGATGCCCTGCACATAGCCGCGAATGGTGTCGGCGCGCATGGGCATGGCACCATCGATCCAGAGCGCCACTTGGGGGTTGGCGCCGCGCAGCAGGTCGCGGCCAAACCCGGGCGGGATTTCCACTGCCAGGCTGATCTTGCCTTCGCGCATGCGCTGGCGCATTTCGTCCTGGCTGCGTAGCGGCGGCTGTTCGATAAAATAGCGCGAACCGGCCAGGTTCAGGGTATAGGCCTGGCTCTGGGTGGTCTGGTCGTTATCCAGCACAGCGAAGTTCAGGTCTTCCACATCCATGGTGATGCCGTAACCCATGATCAGCATCAGAAACACTGTGCCGAACAGCGCCAGCACCAGGCGTACCGGGTCGCGGCGCAGCTCCATGCCTTCGCGTTGGGCATAGCTGAACAGCCGGCGCAGGCTGAAGCGAGGCAGACGGCTGGAAGCGGTATGGGCGGCAGGTTCGGGTGCCGGTTCGGCCGGTTGCTGCTCGGGGCTGCTGTCAGCCGGCTGGTTCTGCTCGCTGGCTTCACGCAGGTAGGCGATAAAGGCCTCTTCGAGGTTGTCCATGCCGCGCTTGTCCATCAGCGCCTGCGGGGTGTCGCTGTCCAGCACCCGGCCGGCATGCATCAGCGACATGCGATCGCAGCGCTCGGCCTCGTTCATGAAGTGGGTAGAAATGAAGATCGTTACCCCTTCCTCACGTGACATCTGCACCAGCAGTTCCCAAAACCCGTCACGGGCTACCGGGTCGACCCCGGAGGTGGGCTCGTCGAGGATCAGGATTTCCGGGGCGTGGATGACCGCCACGGCCAGCGACAGGCGCTGACGGATCCCCAATGGCAGGCTCATCGGCAAACTGTCGGCCTGCTCGTGCAGACTGAAACGGGTCAGCATTTCCTCGATCCGGGCGCTGCGGCGTTCGGCCGGGATATGGAACAGTCGGGCGTGCAATTCCAGATTCTGGCGCACCGTCAGCTCGCTGTAGAGCGAGAAGGCCTGGGACATGTAGCCGACCCGCTGGCGGGTTTGCATGTCGTGCGGGTCGACCGGTTTGCCAAACAGCCAGGCCTCGCCTTCGCTGAACGGCAGCAGGCCGGTGAGCATTTTCATGGTGGTCGACTTGCCGCAACCGTTGGAGCCGAGAAAGCCAAAGATTTCCCCGCGCTCAATCCGGAAGTTGACCTTGTTCACCGCAGTGAAATCGCCAAACCGGCAGGTCAGATCGTGGGCCTCAATTGCCACCTCATCGCTGGGCTGGCGCGGGGGGATCTGCAACTGCCGGTGCTGGCTGCGCTTGGCCTCTGGTAGCAGAGCGACGAAGGCCTGTTCCAGGTTGTGGCTGGCGGTACGTTGTAGCAGCTCGGCGGGGCTGCCGGTATCCAGGACCTGGCCTTCGTCCATCGCCACCAGCCAGTCGAAGCGTTGAGCTTCGTCCATGTAAGCGGTGGCGACTAGCACGCTCATGTTTGGCCGTTGCTGACGAATCCGGGCAATCAGTTCCCAGAACTGGTTGCGCGACAGCGGGTCAACGCCGGTGGTTGGCTCATCGAGAATCAGCAGGTCCGGGTCGTGGATCAGTGCGCAGCACAGCCCGAGTTTCTGCTTCATGCCGCCAGACAGCTTGCCGGCCGGCCGGTCGATGAATGGACTCATGCCGGTGCTGGCCAGCAGGTCGTGAATGCGTCGTTGGCGCTCGGCTGGTTCCTGATTGAACAACCGGCCAAAGAAGTCGAGGTTTTCGAAGACGCTGAGCGTCGGATAGAGGTTCTTGCCCAGGCCCTGGGGCATGTAGGCGATCCGTGGGCAGACCCGGCGGCGGTGGCGGACATCGCGCATATCACCACCCAGCACCTGCAACTCGCCGGTTTGCAGTTGGCGCGCGCCGGAGATCAGGGCCAGCAGGCTGGATTTGCCAACCCCGTCAGGGCCGATCAGCCCGACCATGCAGTTGGCCGGCAGCTCCAGCGTCAGGTTGGCTAAAGCCAGGGTCTTGCCATAGCGCAGGCTGACGTCCCGCACCAGGGCGACTGGCGGGCTGGCCGCAGTCATTGGCCAACATTCACACGCAGGGCGTTGGGCCAGTCAGCCTCGCCGTCAAGCTTCAGCCAGGCGACTCCGGGCAGGCCGGTCTTGACCTGCTCCAGATGGCGTTGCAGCAATTCAGGGGCGATCCTGGCCCTGACCCGGAACATCATCTTTTCCCGTTCGCTTTCGGTCTCGACGCTTTTGGGGGTGAACTGGGCCACGCTGGCGACAAAACTGACGTTGGCCGGGATCACGTACTCGGGTGCGGCATCGAGGATGATCCGCACCTCAGAGCCGAGCGGGATGCGGCCGGCCAGACGCTCGGGAACGAAAAAGGTCATGTACACATCGGACAGGTCAACCAGATTGAGTACCCGCCCGCCAGCGCCCAGTACTTCGCCGGGCTGGGCGGTGCGAAACTGTACCCGGGCCTGACGATCGGTGCTCAGGCGACTGTCACTGATATCAGCCTTGATTCGCTCCACCGCCGCCTGATTGGCTTCCAGCGCCGATTCGGCGCCGATGACTTGGGAGCGTGCGGCGGCAATGCCGGCCTCGGCGGAATGGACCTGGGCGCGAGCCGCGGCCAGCGCGGCCTGGGCACTCTGCAGCGCAGTCAGGCTATCGTCGGCATCCTGTTGGGACATGGCGTTGCGCTGTACCAGCACCCGGACCCGGTTGTTGCGCTTGTCAGCCGCGGTCACTTCCGCCTGGCGTTGCAGTACCACCGCTTCGGCGGTGGCCTTTTCGCTTTCGCGCTGGGCCACCAGGGTCTGGGCGGTTTCAATCGCGTTGGCGGCCTGACGAGTCTGGGCTTCGGCCTGGTTGAGCTGAGCCTGCAGCGAGCTGATGTCCATTTCCGCCAGCAGCTGGCCGGGCTGAACGAAATCGCCCTCATCGACATGGATGGTCTGAATCCGCCCGGCCAGCTTGGTGGCTACGTCGATTTCAGTTGCTTCAATGCGCCCGTTGCCGCTGACGAAGGCCTCGCCATAGCCGCTGGGGCGCATTTCCAGCCAGACCAGCAGGCCAATGACCAGCAACACAGCCAGGGCAATCAGGGCTCGGGAGGCGGTACGGGAGAGTTTCAACGTCATGCCTAATATCCTTTTGATGACAGAGTTGAGTAGTTACCTAACAACAGAGGTTTGCATGACAGGCATGATGACCGATGACACTTCAACCTTGATTGACATCGGTCATGTTCATGTTGGGTAACGTAAAAAGCCTATACCCGTGCAGTCGGATTGGCCAGCCAGCTGGAGCAATTCGCTTGCACGGTTAGCTGTGCCCAGAGTTCAGGTACCACAGAAGGTCTGGAATACCTGTTCGGTCGGCTCTGGCAGTTGGCAATAGTCGGCGCAGCCGGGCTGGACCTGATACGGGGTCTGGAGCAACGCGACCAGGCGCAGCACAGGTTGCAGGTCGCCGGACTCGCTGGCAGCCTGCAGGGCCTGTTCGACCTGATGGTTGCGGGCAATCAGTTGCGGGTTGTGGCGTTGCATCAGGGCCTTGGCCTGTTCGGCGGATTCGCTTTGCTGCGCTAGCCGGGCTTCCCAGCGCTGGCGCCAGGCGGCGAATGCCGGGCTGTCGAACAGTGGCTGGGGGGGCAGTTCGGCCAGTGAGGCCGGATCACCGGCCAGGGCGCGGAAACTGTTGGTGAAGTCGGCCTGCTGTTCATCCAGCAGTTGCAGCCAGTCCTCGATCAGTTGCCGGTCGCTGCTGTCGGCCTGGAATAAGCCAAGCTTGGCCCCCATGCCCTGCAGCCAGGCCTGCTGATAGTTCTCGACATAGCCGCCGAGGGTCTGCTGGGCCAGTTCAACGGCCTGTTCCTGCTCGTCGGCCAGCAGCGGTAGCAGGGTCTCGGCCAGTCGCGCCAGATTCCACTGGCCGATCGCCGGCTGGTTGCCGTAGGCATAGCGGCCCTGATGGTCAATCGAGCTGAACACTGTCATGGGTTTGTAGCTGTCCATGAAGGCGCACGGGCCAAAGTCGATGCTTTCGCCGCACAGACTCATGTTGTCGGTATTCATCACACCATGGATAAAGCCGACCTGCATCCAGCTGGCGATCAACGTCGCCTGGCGTTCCATCACGGCTTCCAGCAAGGCCAGATAGATATTGTCGCTGGTGCGGCAGTGCGGGTAATGGCGCTCAATGGTGTAATCGGCCAGTTCCCGGACCAGTTCGACCCCGCCCTTGCGGATCGCATACTCGAAGGTGCCGACCCGCAGGTGACTGCTGGCGATGCGGGTCAATACCGCTCCGGGTTCGCGCATCTGGCGCATGACTGCTTCACCGCTGCTCACCACCGCCAGGCTGCGGGTGGTGGGAATGCCCAGCCCGTGCAGCGCCTCGCTGATGATGTACTCGCGCAGCATTGGCCCCAGCACCGCCCGGCCATCGCCCCGGCGGGAAAACGGGGTCGGTCCCGAGCCCTTGAGCTGGATGTCGACGCGCTGTCCATCCGGGCTGATGTGCTCACCGAGCAGTACCGCACGGCCGTCACCGAGCATGGTGAAGTTGCCGAACTGATGCCCGGCATAGGCCTGAGCCAGCGGCTGCGCGCCTGCCGGTAAGGCATTGCCAGCCAGCACCGCCAGCCCCTCGGCACTTTCCAGCGCGGCTATCGACAAGCCCAGTTCAGTGGCCAGCGCACGGTTCAGCACCACCCACTGTGGCTGCGCCACGGGCGTGGGGGCCTGGCGGGCATGCAGGCTGTCGGGCAGGCGGGCGTAACTGTTGTCGAAATTCCACATGGGCGGCTCCGGAGCATAAGGCTGTCCGCTCATTGTCGCGCACTGGCGCCGGGATGCAATGTTGTTGACGCTGTTGTCAGGCGCGTAGTTGTTTGCGCAACTGCTCGGCCTGCTGGCGGATGCTCTGCCGGCTGCCGGGATCGAGGCGTTCGAGGTTGCGCAGTTGTGGTGTTATGCGCGGATTGCTGGCCAGCTCAGACTGGTGGCGGTCGAGAAAGTCCCAGTACAGGGTGGTGAAAGGGCAGGCATTGGCGCCGCTGGCCTGGTCGGGGCGAAAGCGGCAGCCGCTGCAGTAGTTGCTCATGCGCTGAATGTAGCGACCGCTGGCAATGTAGGGTTTGGAGGCCATGCGCCCGCCATCGGCATGCTGGCTCATGCCCAGCACGTTGGGCAGCTCGACCCACTCAACGGCATCGACATAAACGGCCAGATACCACTCATGGACCTGGCGTGGTTCGACCCCAAGCAGCAGGCAGAACAGGCCGGTCACCATCAGCCGCTGGATATGGTGAGCGTAGCCGGTTTGCAGGGTCTGGTTGATAACCTGGTGCAGGCAGGCCATGTCGGTCTCGCCGGTCCAGAACCAGGCTGGCAGCGGCTCATGGGCTGACAAGGCATTCCACTCCAGCCATTGCGGCATCCACAAACGGTACAACCCGTGGACGTATTCGCGCCAGCCGAGGATCTGGCGGATGAAACCTTCCACGGCCTCGATTGGCGCCTGCCCGGCGTGCAGCGCCGCCTCCGCCCGCTGGCAGACCGTCAGTGGGTCAATCAACTTGAGATTCAAGGCTGCGGACAGGCGGCTGTGGTACAGCCAGGGCTCTGAGTGCCACATCGCATCCTGATAGCGACCGAACAGCGGTAGGCGGTGGGTAATGAAATCCTCCAGCGCCTGCTGCGCCTGTGTTGGGGTCACCGGCCAGTTGAATGCCGCCAGGCTGCCCGGATGATCCGGGAACCGCCGCGCGACCAGGCTCAGTACCTCGTCAGTCAGGGCGTCCGGCGCGAAACTTTGGGGTTGCCACAGCAGGCCTGGGCCTCGGGCGTCGAAGGCATTGCGGTTGGCCGCATCGAAGTTCCATTGTCCGCCCAGCGGTTGCCGGCCATCCATCAGCAGCCCGGTGCGTTGACGCAATCGGCGATACCAGTGCTCCAGACGAAAAAGCTGGCGGCCATGGGCCCAGCGGCTGAACTCCTCGGGTTGGGCGATGAAGTGGCGGTCGGGGAGCAATTTCAGTGGGACGGCAGCCTGGGTGCAGACCGCTTCGATTTGCGTTTGTACCCGCCAGTCGCCTGCCGGGACCATGACCAGTTGGCGTGGGCGTCGACATGCCAGCGTATCGGCCAGGGCACTGGCCAGGTCAGGATGCGGGTGCTGATCCAGATACAGGTATTCGATCGGCCAGGTTCTGGCACGGATGTCTTCGGCGAAATGGCGCATGGCGGCAAGAAACAGGGCAATGCGTGCCTTGTGAGACCAGACGTGACGGCTTTCTGTCTGGACTTCCGCCATCCAGACAAGATCTTGGCCGGGGTCGAAATCATCCAGTGCCGCACTGTGGCGATCCAGTTGATCGCCAAGTACCACAATCAGGTTGCGCATTGGGTTCTTGCCCAGCGGCTGACAGGCGGCACGCTCAGCGCCGGCCGATGAGTTGGGCGCGGAGCCGGGGTGAGAGCGGCGGCTCGCCCAACCAGATGCCGAAATATACCTCGGCCAATTCTGGGTTCTGGAGACGGATCACCGGTTGTTCGTTGAAGTACAGTTCCAGAGTACCGTCGCCCTGGTATTCCAGCAGGTAGCGGTCGCCGGGCTGGACCGACTGCATGGCGCCATGGAGTTGATCAATGGCGGGGCGCAGTGCGGCCAGCCGGGTACTGTCGTGCTGGCGCTCGAGCGTGCGCCAGGCGGCAGTTTCGATATCCGCGCGGTCAATGGCCACGCGGTATTCCAGGCTCAGCCGACGTGGCGTGTGTTGATCCAGCAGGCGGTCAACGGGTGTTTGCGCCGGGGCATACAGACGGGCGTCGTAGACCCGTACCAACAGATAGCTGGCGGTGCCTTCACCGAACAGGCTCAGGCTGGACGGGCTGGCGGTGGCCGGCAGTGCCAGGATCAGTGCCATGAACAGAGCAAGCGGTTTCATTGTGGCGACCTCGCTAAGGGAGTGGTTGGCGTGGCTGCGGCAGGGGCTCTGCGGCTGCGCTGGTCTGCGTGGCTGGCCGATAATGACGCCCGAGCGGCGACCAGATCAGCCAGCCACCGAGCAATTTCAGGGCTACCGGCACACCGCCGTAGAGCAGGGCCAGCATGCCGGTGGAGTCTGTGTCCGCGCCCTGGAAGCCACTCAGTTCCAGCAGGCCGAAGCCCAGGCCAACCGCTATGGCCAGAGCCAGCTTGCCAACCAGTCCCAGCAAGCCAAACAGTAGTCCGGTGTGGCTTTGCTCGTCGGCCAGATCGCCGAGAATGGAGGCTGGTAAGGCCAGATCGGCGCCCAGCGACAGCCCGGAAATCAGGCACACCAGAGCAAAGGCCAGCAGATCGCCGGGTCCGAGCCATGGCACTACGACGAAGGCACTGGCCGCCAGCAAAACCGACGCCAGCCAGGCCAGACGCTTGCCCAGATGGCGGGCAAGCAGGCTCCAGCCAGGCAGTGCGATAACGCCGGCGCCGAAGTACAGCAACAGCAGTGGCCCCAGGGCGGACTCAACCTGCAGCCGATGACTGACGAACAGGATAAACAGCGCTGCCGGCAGACCGTTGGCCAGGCTGTTGAGAAAGTGGGCGCCCAGCAAGGTGCGCAGTGCGCGCTGGCTACGAATCAGCCGCAGGCCGGTCCGCCAGGATTGGGCTGGTTGGGGCTTGCCGGTTTCCGGTACGCGCCAAAACAGCAGCAGAACCGCTAGCGGGAGCAGTACCAGAACCAGCGCGGCGACCGCCGCCAGAACCCGCGCCGGGTCTTCGCTGCCGATCAATAGCGGCAAAGCAGCCGCTAGCACGATGCCGACAATGGCGAACCCTTCGCGGCTGGTGGCCAGCCGGGTGCGACCATGCGAGTTCAACGTCGCTTCCGCCCCCCAGGCCTGATAGGGCAGGGTAACCATGGTCCAGCCCAGATAGGCCAGTAGCGCCCAGCCATAGAGATAGGCCAGGCCGATGGAGGGTGGTGGCAGCAACAGGCGATGGAGGGCAAATAGCAACAGCGGAGTGCCGATCAGCATCATCAGGCGCCGTCGATAGGCGGCTGGCAGGCGATCGGCCAGGTAACCGATGAGCGGATCGCTCAACACATCGAACAGCCGGGTCAGCATCAACGCGGTACCGACAGCCGCCAGCCCCAGCCCCACCTGGGCAGCATAAAAGGGCGGCAAATAGACGTACAGCGGAACACCAAGCATGGCCAGGGGCAGTCCCGGCAAGCCATAGGCCAGCCGAGTACCGATCCGGTTGGCCGGGTCGTTTGCGGCAGGTGCGGTGCGGGTCACATTGGTCATGGCTTTTGCTCAGCTTTGTATAGGTATATTATTTCTTTTGTATAATATTTGTCTAATGTTGTTGCGTGGCGTTTTACTGAATCATTGAGGCCTTGAGCTGGCTGCTCTTGGCTGTACCGGCATTCACTTGTATAGGTTTTTGTCATGTCACAGGAACAGCGTACGCTGTGGGTGGTCGGAGCCAGTACCGGCATTGGCGCCGCGCTGGTTGATGTTTTTCACCGGGCCGGCTGGCGAGTGGTTCTGTCGGCCCGGCGTGCTGAGTTGTTGCGTCAGCGGGCAGCGCAGGACCCAGAGCGGCTGTTTGCCGTTCCGGTTGATGTAACCGATCTGGATGCCATGCACCAGGCTGTGGCGGCGATCGAGGCCCATTGGGGGGAAATCGACACGGCGATTCTCAATGCCGGGGATTATGAGCCGATGGCGCTGGATGACTTTAGTACGGCGCTCTTTGCCCGCCTGATGCAGGTCAACTACATCGGCGTGGTTTATGGGCTGGATGCGCTGCAGCGGCGCATGCGTGAGCGCAAGCGAGGGCAGATCATGATAACCGCCAGTGTTGCGGGTTATCGCGGGTTACCCTATGCCGCTCCCTATGGGGCGACCAAGGCCGCGCTGATCAGCCTGGCTGAATCCTTGCAGCCCGAATTCGCCCGCGATGGAGTGCGCCTGCGGCTCATCTGTCCGGGCTTTGTGCGCACCCCGCTGACCGACAAGAATGACTTCCCGATGCCCGGGCTGACCGAACCGACTCAGGTCGCCGCTGCCGTGCTGCGTGAGGTGGATGGGCGGCGCTTTGAGATTCTTGTGCCCAGGGGGTTTGGCTGGCTGATGAAGGGGGTGAGGAGTCTGCCCTATTTGTTTTGGCTGCCGTTGGCGCGCAGGATGCTTCGTAATGGGTAGTTGATTCCGGTTACTAGCTTGGGCGGTAAATTTAATGTAGTCGGGTGTCCAATGCGCAAACGACGCCGGTCTGACATCGTTTGGCTAATGCGTGGGCATCACCCGGATCAATCTATGAGACAGCTCTTGTTTTTGTCTACTCTGTAAAATAGAGTACTTTGCAATAAGAACAAACATGCGAGTTGCCATGTCGCCCTCCGCTGAAGAAGCAGCCCAAGCGCTGCGTGAAATCGACGCTATCAAGGAACGTGCCGCCGGCTTTCAGGACTATCAAGCCGAGTCGGCGCAACTCATCCTCTGGGGCGCGGCCAATAGTATTGGTCTGGTTGCCACGGCGCTGTTCGAACAGCATCTGTTGCTGATCTGGGTGCCATTAGTGCTGCTGTGTCTGGTTGCCGGTGCCTTGTTGGCACGTCGCACCAATGCCTTGCTGCCCGGGATTGGCTGGCGTTATCTGCTGATTCTCGGTGCCATTCTGTTTCTCATCGTCGCTTTGCATGCGGTGTTCTGGCCGCTGTCGCCCGAACAGGGGGCGATGATCGCGCCGCTGTTCGTCGGCGTACTGTATTTTCTCCGTGGGGTGTTGCTGCGTCCGCGCTATCTGGTGATCGGCGGCGCATTGGCCGGTCTGAGTCTGCTCAGCTTCCTGTTTGCTGGCCCCTGGTTCTGGTGGGCCATGGCGATGACCTGGGGCGGCACCCTGATGCTTTCGGGTGTCTGGCTCGGCAGGCTCTGATATGCAAACACCCGATGAGATCATCCATCAGCCGGTGCGCCTGAAAATCATGGCGGCACTGAATACGCTGGGCAGCAGCCAATGGCTGGAATTCGTTGCCCTGCGGCGGATTGTCGATACCACCGACGGCAATCTTGGGGCCCATCTCAATACTCTTGAAAGCGCTCATTACGTGCGCATCAAAAAAGATTTTGCCGGCAAGAAGCCGCGTACCCGGGTATGCCTGAGCGCTCGCGGGCGCGAGGCGTTTGCCAGTTATGTAGCTGCCCTGCACGCCATTCTCGAACTGCAAACACTGGACACCGACAGTGGTGAGACCGGTGATTGACCTGACAACAACAACCAAATCGGGGATTCCATGTTCACCACACTTCTTAGTGAGTCGACTCAACGCTGGCTGAACCGCGCCAGACTGGCGGCCATTGCCGCGCTGCTGTTTGTGGCGGCGCTATCGGCGGGTTACGTGATTGCCGACACTGCGACGGTGGCGCCCGCTGAATCGGCTCAGATCCAGCCTCTGGACGAGTTGCCGACGGTGGGCGAGCGTTTTGGCGTGCGCGAGATGTTCGAACAGGCTGACTGGGTGGTGAAGTCGGTGATGATCTTCCTGGTGCTGTGCTCGCTGCTGACCTGGGCCGTGCTGCTGGAAAAGCTGTTGGTGTTTATCCGCGCCCGGCGTGCCAATCAGCGTTTTCTGGCGCACTTTCGTGCCGGAACTACTGAGGTGCTGGGTGAGCGTCTGGGCCAGAGCGCCATGGGGCGCATGTGGCAGGCTGGTATGGGTGAGTACCAGCAATTCTGTGGTCAGCCGGGTGCCAGTGCCGATGCCGGTCGGGTCAACCGCATGCTGCAGCGCATGTCGCTGAACGCCAGCATCGTTCAGGAGCGTGATCTGGCGCGGCTGGGCAGCATGATGGGCGTGCTGGCTACCATCGGCGCCACGGCGCCCTTTATTGGACTGTTTGGCACGGTCTGGGGGATTCTCAACAGTTTCGCCAGCATTGCCACCATGCGCTCGGCGAGCCTGGCGATTGTCGCACCGGGGATTGCCGAGGCGTTGTTGGCCACTGCGTTGGGACTGTTTGCGGCGATTCCAGCAGTGATGATCTTCAACAAGTTCGCCCGTGACATCAACGGCTTCGTCGGTGCACTGGACAACTTCTCCGCGGAAATGATTGCCAGCGTGTCGCGCAAGATCGACGAGGGGCACTGAGCATGGGCATCCAGTTTGACTCCGGGCCGGTGGTCAAGCGCCACAACTACCAGCAGAACGCCGAAATGAACATCACGCCCTTTGTCGACGTGATGCTGGTTCTGCTGATCATCTTCATGGTCGCTGCGCCGCTGGCTACGGTGGATGTGCCGGTTGATTTGCCCAGCAATGCCGCGCAGGCCAATCCGCCGCCGCTTGAGCCGATCTACGTCAGCGTGCAGGCCGATGGCACGCTGTTTGTCCAGGAGCAGCCGAGCAGCCTGACCGAGATTGCTGCCCGTGTGGATGTGCAGTCGGGTGGCAACCGCGAGGCGCGGCTGTTTTTGCGGGGTGATCAGGCGGTCGATTACGGCACCCTGATGCGCGTCATGAATACCCTGCAGAAGGCCGGTTACAGCCGTATCAGCCTGGTTGCCACCGAGGAGCTTGCGCTCTGATGTCCGGCCAGCCGACATCAGAGCGCTCGACGATGGCTGACCAGGCAGCGCCGATTGGTTGGCCGCTGCGGATGCTGTTGATCCTGCTTTCGCTGCTGTTGCATGCCGCCTTGCTGGCCTGGTTGCTGAGTGAGCGTTTCAGTCGCCCGGTGGTTGAGGCGTCTGCGGTTGTGGCGGTGGAGCTGATCGAGATGCCCGCGCCTGAACCAGAGCCTGAACCAGAGCCAGAGCCAGAGCCTGAGCCTGAGCCCGAGCCAGTCAGACCGACGCCGGTGCCCCGCCCGAGTCCGAGTCCGGCAGCGCGGCAACCGGCCGCTGCCGATCCGGCCGCACCACCGAGCTATGCCTTCGGCGCCAACCAGAACTGGGCTGCACCGCCGGCGCCCAGTACCAGCAGTGGTTCGCGCGCGCGGATGGCGCCGTCCGGTTATGCCGATACGGTGAAGAACCGCGTGACTGCCCATTTGCAGCGCCCCGAAGGTTCGGTCTATAAGCCGCCGCCCGGTTATCGGGGTGATCCCAATGATTTCAAGCGCCAGTGTTATATCCCCTATGAAATCGTGGTCGATGCCAATGGGCGGATGCAGTCCTACACGATCGACCGCTGTGGCGACGAGTTGCTCGATGCGGCTGCCGAGCGCGCCATCCTCAATGCCGGCCCATTTCCGCCACCTCCGGGTGGCAGCGGCCAGGTGACCATTTACGGCACGGCCATTTTCATCAAATAACCGGAGAACCCAGCCATGCAGCTTGCCCTGTCCCGTTCATGGTTCTTGCCAGTGTTTGCCGGGCTGCTGCTTGGCGGCTGCGTCAGCGCGCCACCGGCTCCTGTTCAAACCCCTGAGGCGCCGCAGGTGTTGCCGCCGCCAGTCTCCATGCGTGCCAGCTTTGCCTGCAGCGGCGCCTTGCCCGAGGTGCACTGGCAGATCTGTACCAGTGATGCATTGGCCAGCCTTGATCGGCAGTTGGCCGAGCGTGTGCACCAGCGTGTGCAGGAGCTGGATCTGGTCGGTGCGTTGCTGCTCGAGGCCAGTCAGCGCCAGTGGCAGTTGAGCCGGGCGGGCCAGTGCGGCCTGGGCGAGCAGAGCGCCAGTAGCGGGGTTGCCGATCCAGCTGCACAGGCTTGTCTGGGCCGGCTCTATCAGGAGCGGCTGCAGGCACTGGATAGCTGGCCGTCGGTCAGTCCGCGCAGTAATGCCGAGCACCCGTTGGCGGCCTACGCAGAGTTTCGTCTGGTCGAGGGGCATGATGCCTTGTGCCAGCCACTGGCCAACGCCCTGAATGCCGATTTGAGGCGCCATGGTGATCCGGATGTAGCGCGTTTGCCCGGCAATCGTGCGCTGATCAGCAGCGCAGGTGGTGAGCAACAGATCAATCTGGCCGGCGTGCAGTTGGAGGTCGATCGCTATAATGCCGGGCCGTTTGCCGGCTATCAGCAGCGCAGCCGTGGCCTGAGCATCAACGGCGTGCTGCAACTGGATCAGCGCACGTTGCCGCGCTGGGTCGCGGCACAGCCGAACTATGGCGGGCGGGCCAACGTATCCTCGTCACAGACCGGCGACTATGCGCGGATTGACGTTTTTGAGCGCGAGGGCCGCCCCCTGGTGCTGGTCAATGAAACCTGGGGCTTCTACTCGCCAGCTGCGCGAGGCGAGTCGGCGTTTGCCGGAATCTATGCGTTGCAAGGCGGTAATCTGCAGCCACTGTGTCTGTACCAAAGCTACCTGACCCCGCCGCGCACGCGCCTGCTTGAAGGCTTACCGATTTACAGCCAGTTGACCGAAGCATTGGATACGCTGGCGGGTGATCCCTTGCCTGGGTATGCCCAGCATGAACGGCGTGACAATTTTCAGCGCTGGAAGGAGCGTCAGTGGACGCTGCTGAACCTGCCGCTGCTGGGTGCTGATGCACTGTCACGGTATGGCCGCGAGCCAGCTCTGCGTCAGCGCCATGACCAGGCGCTGGAGATGCTGTTCCAGTGGTCCGAGCGCAACCTGCGCAGCAAGCAGCGCTACCAGCAGTTATTGCCGTTGCTGCGTCCGGCACACGCTGAGCTGCACGCGATGTATCAGCAGCAGGGGCTGGATGCCGCTCAGGCGGGCGCTGCCGCGGACCTGCTGCTGCATGAAACATTTGCCCGCAGCCTGGAGAATTTGCAGGCGCCAGCCGGCGTACCGGGCTTGCCGCTGCAGGGATTTGCCAGCTATCAGCCGCGTTACGCGATTGCCCCGACACCAGGCGAACTGGAGCACGGGCGCAGTTTTCAGCGCCTGCACAGCGTGTTGTTGAATCAGGGGCCATTGCCGGCAGTGCGTGACTTTCTGGCCTGGGAAAGCCGCACCTTCGGCGAGGAGCGCGGGCTCGGTGCCGACGCTGATACGGCCCTCATGGCCGCCGCCAACAACCCGCCAGCGCTGGCTTATCTGCTTGAACAGGGGCTCGACCCGAATCAGGCCAATGCCTGGGGCAAGACCGCACTGATGACCGCCGTGCAACAGGACAACGCCGAAGCGGTAAGCCTGCTGCTGGCAGCCGGTGCCGACGTGCACGCCCAGACCCGTGCCCGCCAGGCTGGTGTCGGTGGGCCGGATCGCCAGGAAGCCGCTCGGGGACGCCAGACCGCACTGCTGATGGCCGCCGAACAGGCCTCGGAAACCGTTATCACGCAACTGTTGGCTGCCGATGCCGCGCGCCAAGCCTGGGGCGGCTACGATATGGCCGTCTGCACGGCGCTGGCTGGCAATGCGCAGCTACTTGCCAGCACGCAGCAGGCGTTGCGGGCCCGCCTGTGCGTGGAGGATGATTATGCGCCGTTGCCGGTCAGCCGACAGGTGGCAGCCAATCTGCGAGAGGGTGATGTGCTGGTGATTCGTGACGAGGGTATCGAGTATCCGGTCAGCCTGCTGCAGCGCGGCGAAACCCAACTGTTTGGGCGGCATTACCAGTTAACGCCCAAACGCTTGCGCAGTGACCTGCGCGGTCTGGCTACCAACGTAGGTATAGCAGCCAACAGGCGTGCCCGTTTGAGCATCAGCGGCCCTTTGACGCTGGTCTTCGATGACCTGGCGGCGGTCAGCCCAGAGAATGTGCCTGTGCAGGTATCCTTTCCGGTCAGTGGTGGCGGAGCCGCAGTGGCCGGTTATGCACTGTCGACAAGCCCGGCCATGCAGGTACTGAGTACGCCCTTTGATGCTGAGCGCAATGATGCCGAGTCAACCTGGCGGGCGCTCTACAGCGCAGCACTGACTCAGGGCTTTCGCCCTACCGGGCAGGGTTATGTGCTTATACACACACGCGGACGGAGCTGGACCGAGTATCAGTTGGTGGTGACTGAGTAGTTGGTTTCGATGCTGAAAAGTAAAAGCCCCTGAACCGGAGTCACTCTGTCGCTGCCCGCAGCCTGAGCCGTGCCGGGGCCAGCTCATTGGCGCAAAAAGCTCAATTGCGTGGATACCAACCTTGGATACCTAGGCGTGAATACCTCTTCCAGCGGCGTATCCAAGCAACCAATACGTATATCCAGCCAGCATCGATTATTCAAGCACGCGGGCTGATCTCAGCATGCATAGTGGGTTAAAGTTCAGGTTTTGCCGCCTCACCCTGGAGCTGTTACGTGAACACGGAAAACCATTCCCAGACGGCCGCCTTTCTCTGGTCGATTGCCGACCTGCTGCGCGGTGACTTCAAGCAATCGCAGTACGGCCGCATCATCCTGCCGTTCACCCTGCTGCGGCGCATGGAGTGTGTGCTGGAGCCGACCAAGGAAGCGGTGATCCGTGAGTCCTATGCGCAGGAAGGCCGGCCTGATCTGGTGCGTGAGCGGCTGTTGCTGCGCGCCTCCGGCCAGCAGTTCTTCAATGCCTCCAGGCTGACCCTGGGCACGCTGTCCGATACCCAGACCGCTGCCGACCTGATGAGCTATGTGCAATCGTTCAGCAAGGACGCTCGCGAGATCTTCGAGCACTTCCACTTCGAGGACTTCGTGCAGCAGCTCTCCGCCGCCAACCTGCTTTATCAGGTGGTGCAGCGCTTTGCTGTCGCCCCGCTGGAGCCTGAACGCATCAGCAACTTCGGCATGGGCATCATCTTCGAAGAGCTGATCCGCAAGTTCGCCGAAAGCTCCAACGAAACCGCCGGGGAGCACTTCACCCCGCGCGATATCGTGCACCTGACCACCTCGCTGGTGATCACCGGACAAGACGACAAGCTCAAGCCCAACAGCATCGTCACCATCTACGACCCGACTGCCGGCACCGGCGGCTTCCTCTCCGAGGGTGACGAGTACATCCAGTCCATCAGCCAGCAGGTTACCGTGTCGCTGCACGGCCAAGAGCTCAACCCCGAGTCCTACGCCATCTGCAAGGCGGACATGCTGATCAAGGGTCAGGACGTCACCAGCATCAAGCTGGGCAATACCCTGTCCAACGACCAACTGGCCGGCCCCGAGCACCGCTTCGACTTTATGCTCAGCAACCCGCCGTTTGGCGTGGAGTGGAAGAAGGTCCAAAAGCAGATCACCGACGAGCACAGCGAGAAAGGCTTCAACGGCCGCTTCGGCCCCGGCCTGCCGCGTGTCTCCGATGGCTCGCTGCTGTTCCTGCTGCACCTGGTCAGCAAGATGCGTGACCCGCGTGAGGGTGGCTCGCGCATCGGCATCATCCTCAACGGCTCGCCGCTGTTTACCGGTGGTGCCGGTTCGGGTGAGTCGGAGATTCGCCGCTACCTGCTGCAGAACGATCTGGTCGAAGCCATCATCGCCCTGCCCACCGACATGTTCTACAACACCGGCATCGCCACCTATGTGTGGGTACTGAGCAACCACAAGGCCGCCGCGCGCAAGGGCAAGGTGCAGTTGATCGATGGCAGCCAGCACTTTGCCAAGATGCGCAAGTCGCTGGGCAGCAAGCGCCAGTACATTACCGACGAGCAGATCGACGATCTGGTGCGCCTGTATGGCCGCTTTGAGCAGACCGCACAGAGCAAGATATTTCCCGTCGAAGCCTTCGGCTACCGGCGTATCACCGTCGAACGCCCGCTGCGCCTGAACTTTCAGACCAGCGCCGAGCGCATCGAAAAAGTACTGGAAGAAAAAGCCATCCAGAGGCTGGAAGCCCCGGCTCGCCAGCGCCTGATCAACGCCCTGCAAGCCATGGACTCCAGCGTGCTGCACCGCAACCGCGAGCAGTTCAGCAAACTGCTGAAAAAGACCCTCGGCAACCATGACTTCTTCCCCAGCACGCCGGAGCTGAAGGCCATCCTCAGCGGCTTAAGCGAGCGCGACCCCGAGGCGGATATCTGCATGGTCAAAGGCCAGCCGGAAGCCGACGCCGGCCTGCGCGACAACGAGAACGTGCCGCTGGGCGAGTCGGTGTACGACTACGTCGAGCGCGAAGTGAAACCCCATGTACCGGATGCCTGGATTGACGAAACCAAGACGGATGCGCAGGACGGCGAAGTCGGCGTGGTCGGTTTTGAGATCCCCTTCAACCGCCACTTCTATGTCTTTCAGCCGCCGCGCCCTCTGGAAGAAATCGACCGCGACCTGAAAGCCTGCACCGACCGCATCAAGCAGATGATCGAGGGGCTGTCGGCATGACAAGTTTGTCGAGAGCAGATTTGAACAATGGCACAGCCGTTGGCCCGCAGGGCGAGGGCATGGACAGCCCGAGTAATTTTTCGACGTATCCGGCTTACAAGGATTCAGGGATTGAGTGGCTTGGCGAAGTGCCAGAGCACTGGAAGGAAAAGCCTTTTTTCAGTCTCGTCAGCGAGAGATGCGAGTCAAATGCGGGGATGAAGCAGGAGAACCTGTTGTCGCTAAGCTACGGCCGCATCGTCAACAAGGACATCAATTCGTTAGATGGATTGTTGCCGGCATCCTTTGAAACCTATCAGGTGGTGCATCCCGGCGATATCGTGTTTCGACTGACCGATCTCCAGAACGATAAAAGAAGCCTGAGAAGCGCAATTGTTCGTGAGGCCGGAATTATTACTTCTGCGTATCTCGCGGGAGTTTGTAGAGGGATTTTTCCTGAATTTGCCAGCTTTCTGTTCAGGGCTTATGACAGCATTAAGGTCTTCTATTCGATGGGTGGTGGACTAAGGCAGTCCATGAAATACAGCGACATGAAGTGGTTGCCGATTTTTCTTCCTGAGTGGCAAGAACAAACCCAAATCGCCCGCTTCCTTGACCACGAAACCGCCCGCATCGACGCGCTGATCGAAGAGCAGCAGCGCCTGATCGAACTGCTCAAGGAAAAGCGCCAGGCCGTGATCTCCCACGCCGTCACCAAAGGCCTCGACCCGACGGTGCCGATGAAAGACTCCGGCGTCGAGTGGCTGGGCGAGGTGCCGGCGCATTGGGCGCTGGTCCCATTTGGCCTTGCTTTTGAGTATCAGGAAGGGCCCGGCATCATGGCGGTAGATTTCAGGGATGAGGGCGTGCCTCTTGTCAGAATCTCAGGTGTCCAAGGACGATGGGTGAACCTTGAAGGCTGCAACTATTTAGAACCATCGAAAGTAAAGGAAAAGTGGGCTCACTTCCGCTTGGATAAAGGCGATCTAATCATCAGTGGAAGTGCCAGCATGGGGTTAGTTAGCGAGGTGGGAGAGGATGCAGCCGGGGCTGTAGCCTATACGGGGCTAATAAGGCTCAAGCCCAGAGCGAATGTATCGATCCGAGATTTCATTCGCTCGGTTGTCGGCTCGTATCAATTCCATGCTCAAATCGATTTGTTAAAGGCAGGTTCAACAATCCAGCACTTTGGCCCGACACACCTCAGTCAAATGAAGGTTGTGTTGCCGCCAGTTAATGAGCAGGCTCAGATCGCAGCTTACGTGGATACCATAAGTGTTCAGTTCGATGAGCTGCTAGGCGAGGCTGAGAATACTAACGCTCTGCTTCAAGAACGCCGCTCCGCCCTAATCTCCGCCGCCGTCACCGGCAAGATTGATGTGCGCGGCTGGCAGCCCCCTGCCAGAACCCAAGCCCCAAAATTAGAAGTAGCAGAGGCCCACTAAATGGCGGACAGCAGGGAAGCCCAGTTCCAGCAGGACATCATCGCCGCCATGACCGCCCAGGGCTGGCTCACCGGTCCGGCCAGCGGCTATGACCGGCTCACGGCGCTCTATACCGAGGATTTTCTCGGCTACTTCAAGGACGCCTGGCCAGAGCGTTGGGACAAGTTCGCCAAGGCCAACCCCAACAACCCGGAAGCCGTGCTGGTGCAGAAGCTGGTGCGCGAGCTGGAGCAGGACGGCACCCTGGACGTGCTGCGCCATGGCTTCAAGCTGCCGGGGGTGAAGATCGAGGCATGCAGCTTCAAGCCCGACCACGGCATGAACCCGGACACCCTCAAGCGCTACCAGTGCAACCGCCTGCGCGTGGTGCCGGAGGTGTCTTACTCGCCGCATTACCGTGAGGGCGAGTACAACCCGCGCCTCGATCTGGTGCTGTTCGTCAACGGCATTCCCGTCGCCACACTGGAGCTGAAAAGCGAGTTCAAGCAGAGCGTGGAAAACGCCAAGCGCCAATACCGCGTTGATCGCCCGGTAAAAGACCCGCTGACGCGCAAGCCCGAGCCGCTGCTGACCTTCAAGCGCGGTGCGCTGGTGCACTTTGCCGTGAGTCAGGATGAGGTGGCGATGACCACCAAACTGGCCGGCAAGGACACTTTCTTCCTGCCGTTCAACCTCGGCAGCCTCGACGGCGGTGCCGGCAACCCGCCTGCGCCGGATGACGGCCAGTACGCCACCGGTTACCTGTGGCAGCGCCTGTTCCAGCCCGATGCCTGGCTCAAGGTGCTGGGCCGTTTCCTGCACCTGCAGAAGAGCGTGAAGGAAGATGCCGACGGCAATCGCGTCAACAAGGAAACCCTGATCTTCCCGCGCTATCACCAGTGGGAAGTGGTCAACAGGCTGATCGAGACCACCCGCGCCGAAGGCCCGGGCAAGCGTTACCTGATCCAGCACAGCGCCGGCTCGGGCAAGTCCAACTCGATTGCCTGGACGGCGCATCAGCTGGCCTCGCTCTACGATGCCGAAGGCCAGCGCCTGTTCAATTCGGTGATCGTGATTACCGACCGCACCGTACTGGACAAGCAGCTGCAGGACACCATCTACCAGTTCGAGCACGCCCAGGGCGTGGTCAAGTGCATCACCCGCGATATCGGCAACCAGAGCAAGTCCGAGCAGCTGGCCGAGGCGCTGGCCGAGCAGACGCGCATAATCATCGTCACCATCCAGACCTTCCCGGCGCTGTTTGATGCGCTGGACAAGTACCCCAAGCTGGCAAGCGGACGCTATGCGGTGATCGCCGACGAGGCGCATTCCTCGCAGACCGGCTCATCGGCCAGCAAGCTCAAGCAGATTCTCGGCAGCGATGCGCCGGAGGCTGAAGAGATCAGTGCCGAAGAGTTGCTGGACGCCGCCGTGGCCGCCCGTGCGCCGAACGAGCGCATCAGCTACTACGCCTTTACCGCCACGCCCAAGGCCAAGACCCTGGAGCTGTTCGGTCGCCCGGCCAATCCGGCGCTGCCGGCAAGCGCTGACAACAAGCCCGTGCCGTTTCACCTCTACTCCATGCGCCAGGCCATTGAGGAAGGTTTTATCCTCGATGTGCTGCGGAACTACACCACCTACAGCACCGCCTGGAAGATCGCTCACCCGGACGGCGACGACGAGGAAGTGGACTCGAAGAAGGCGCGCATGAAGCTGGCGCGCTGGGTGCGCCTGCATCCGTACAACATCAGCCAGAAGGTTGAGGTGATCGTCGAGCACTTCCGCGCCAATATCCGCCACCTGCTGGGCGGCCAGGCCAAGGCCATGGTGGTCACCAGCAGCCGGCAGGAGGCGGTGCGCTATCAGCTGGCGGTGCAGGCCTATGTGAAGCAGATGGGCTACGGCGATGTGCACCCGCTGGTGGCCTTCTCCGGCAGCGTGCTGCCGGACGGGGTGATTCCCGAAGAGGTGACGGAAAGCAGCAGCCTGCTCAACCCCGGCCTGAACGGGCGTGATCTGGCGGAAGCCTTCGACACCCAGGACTTCAATGTGATGATCGCCGCCAACAAGTACCAGACCGGCTTCGATCAGCCCAAGCTGTGCGCCATGTACGTGGACAAGAAGCTGCAGGGCGTGGACTGCGTGCAAACCCTGTCGCGCCTGAACCGCACCTTCGGCGACAGCAAGCCGACCTTCATCCTCGACTTCTTCAACGACGCGAAGGACATTCTCGACGCCTTCCTGCCGTACTACACCAGGGCCGAGCTGACCGACGTGACCGACCCGCAGCTTATCTATGACATTCAGAAGAAACTGGATGCCGAAGGGATCTACTACTGGCAGGAGGTCGAGGCGTTCGCCATGGCCTTCTTCGACCCCAAGGCAGCGGCCAGCAAGCTCAGCTACTACTGCGCGCCGGCCAAGGAACGCTTTGCCAAGCGCTACAAGTTGGCTCAGGAGTCACGTCAGCACGCGCTGGAGTTCAAGCGCACCGCCGAGCAGAACGGCGACAGCGCTGGTGTGAAGAAGGCCGAAGCAGCCCTCAAGGAAGCGGGCGAGCAGGTGGATCAGCTCGACCTGTTCAAGAAGAACCTGCAGAGCTTCGTGCGCCTGTACGAGTTCCTCTCGCAGATCATCCCCTACGAAGATCGCGAGCTGGAGCAGCTGTGCGTCTACGCCAAGCACCTGCACCCGCTGCTACGTGTGGATCGCCTCGATCAGGACGACGTGGACGTGGGCGAGCTGCAACTGACCCACTACCGCCTGACCAAGCGCGCCGAGCATCAGCTGAGGTTGAGCGAGGAGGGCGGCGACTACGGCCTCGACCCGGCCACAGGACTGGGCAGCGGCAAACCCCATGACCCGGAGAAGAAGCGGCTATCGGAAATCATCGAGGCGCTGAACGATATTTTCGGTGCCGAGGTGAGTGATGAGGATCAGCTGCAGTTTCTCACCGGCATCGCCAATCGCATCAGTCGTCAGGAGGATGTGATGGCCCAGGTGAGCAACCACTCGGTCGAACAGGTGATGCATGGCCTGTTCCCCAAGCGGGTGCTGGACACCGTGCTGGACGCCATGACCGACCACGAGAAGCTGTCGCTGGAAGTGCTGGATAACGAGACCAAGAGCCGGGCGTTTGCGTTGGTGATTTTGAAGATGCTGACGCAGCAGGCGGGGCTGGATCAGAGCGGCGAGCGCCGCACCTGAACGGTCTAACCAAGTCGGGGAGTAACGATGGCAATTCCGGATTTTCAAACTGTAATGCGCCCGGTGCTGGCGACTGTGCAGGATGGCGTGCCGCTGGCGCTTAATGAGCTGCGCGAGCGAGTTGCCAATCAATTCCAGCTGACGGAGGACGAACGTAAGGAGCGCCTTCCCTCCGGCCATCAGACGGTGATCAATAATCGTATCGGCTGGGCGCGCACCTACCTGAACAAGGCTGGTTTGCTGTGTATACCGGCCAGGGGGATGGTGCAGATTACCGCGCGGGGGAAAGAGGCGCTGACCAGCGGCCCGCAACGCATCACGGTGGGGTGGTTGAAGCAGTTTCCTGAGTTCGCTGACTTTCATACTGCCAAGCCGCAGGGCAGTGATGCGACGGTCGCGAAAGAGCTGGACTTGGCCGAGACGACGCCGGATGAGCAACTGGCAGAGGCCCATCAGGCGTTGGTGCAGTCGCTGGCTGATGAGCTGTTGGCGCAGGTGCGGGCAGCGACGCCGAGCTTCTTCGAGCAGTTGGTTGTCGATCTGATGCTGGCCATGGGGTACGGCGGGTCGCGCAAGGAAGCAGGCAAGGCGACTCAGGCCACCAATGACGATGGTATCGACGGCATCATCAAGGAAGACAAGCTCGGCCTCGACGTGATCTATCTGCAGGCCAAGCGCTGGTCCAATACGGTACATAGGCCCGAGATAGACAAGTTCATCGGCGCATTGACCCGCCAGCGGGCGCGCAAGGGCGTGTTTATCACCACCTCGGAGTTCTCCTCTGGTGCCCGCGAAGCGGCGCTGGGATTGGATATCAAGGTGGTGCTGATTGACGGTGTGGAGCTTGCGCGGCTGATGGTGGAAAACAACTTGGGCGTGAGCGTTAAGCAGGTGTACGAGGTGAAGCAGCTAGACAGTGACTACTTCAGCGAAGACTGATCTGCAACAACGAAAAGGAATGCCATGAACTACCTCGTCATCCTCCAGCCCCTGCTCGACACCATGAAGTGGCTGATCCCGCTCATGCTGCTGATCGGCCTGCTGAAAACGTCCTGGTTCAAGGGCTGGTTCGGCGAACGACTGGTTCGGGTATTAGCCCACTATCAGCTGGATCGCCAGGTCTACCGGCGTCTGCATGACGTCACGCTGCCCACGCCGGACGGCACCACGCAGATCGACCATGTGTTTCTTTCGCCCTTCGGCATCTTCGTGCTGGAGACCAAGAACATGAGCGGCTGGATATTCGGCAGCGAACAGCAGGCGCAGTGGACTCAGCAGATCTACAAGCAGCGCTTCAAATTCCAGAACCCGCTGCGGCAGAACTACAAACACCTAAAGGCGCTGGAAACGGCTCTGGGCGTGGCACCGGAGCAGCTGCACTCGGTAATCGCCTTCGTTGGCGGCGCCACCTTGAAGACGCCGATGCCGGCCAATGTCACCCAGGGCACCGGCTTTATCCGCTACATCAAGTCGTTCGACCAGCCAGTGTTCAGCGAGGTACAGGTAGAGGACATGCTGGACGCTCTGCAAAGCGGTCGCCTCGCTCCAACATTGGCCACTCAGCGCGAGCATGTGCAGCGCCTCAAGCAGCGCAGCGATCCCACCGCCGAGCGCCAATGCCCCAAGTGTGGCAGCGCCCTGCTGGTGCGCACGATCAAGAGCGGTCCCAAGGCCGGTCAACAGTTCTGGGGCTGCAGCGCCTTCCCCAAATGTCGAACCATGCAGCCCTTGAACTAAACTCCCTTGCGAAACAGCCCGTCGAGGGTATGGGACTGAGCAATCAACATGCTTTTCTATCGGTACAGGCCATCGACATAGAGGCTGCTGATCGCCGCCGAGGCTCGGTAAGCAGTGATCTGTACACCATGCTCTATGCCCATTTAGCACCCGATCATTTGTCTGAAGCTGTCCGCCTGAGCCCCGTTTCAAGTGATCTGTTCCGATAAAGCTAACATGATGCTCTACAGTGTCGTCTCTCACTGTCTGGGACATTGTGGGATATTCTGGGATATCCAGAGATGGTGCGGGATTGTGTTATTCGGTGTGTTTAGGTATTCTAGATTCACGACTCAACCTTTGGCGGGCCGATTAAGTTCAGCCTTAGCCTTGGGTGAAGAAACCGGCGAAAGCCGGTTTTTTCGTTTCAAGGGATGGAAAATTCGTGCGAACAGCTTTCTTTGTTGATGGTTACAACCTCTACTACGGCCTGTTACGCGGGTCTCCTCACAAGTGGCTAGATCTAGGTGCGCTGCTTGACAGTATTTTGCGCGTTCAAGATCCCTCAGCTTTTTTAGATTCAGTTCACTATTTTACCGCCCCCGTCATTGCCAAGCTGGCTACTCGTGGTCAATTATCCAATGATGCCCAGCATCGCTACATTCGGGCCTTGCAGGCCAAAGGTGTGCATGTCACGTTGGGTAACCATCGTTTGGGGCGTGGGTATGCCCCCTTGTATCTGGATGGTAAGAAGCCCTCTCGCCTGGATCAGGTGGCTATCTGGGAGCTGGAAGAAAAAGAAACGGATGTGAATTTGGCTCTAGGCATGTATAGGGCAGCTTGTAAGTCACATCTTACCGGGTTGTCGCAGATTGTTTTGGTCTCCGGCGACACCGACCTTTCACCTGCCTTAAGTGCCATTCGTGAAGACTTCCCTCATATTGCTCTAGGTATCATTCTTCCTCATCGCCAAGAGGCCGGTGGCGTGATGCGTAACCCTCCAGGCTCTTTGAAAAAATGCTCTGACTGGATGCGCACCTATATTTCTGATTCCGAGCTGGAGGCTTGCCAGCTTCCCGCGAAGATCCCGTTGCCTAGAAAGCCAGCAATAGTGAAGCCCGATTATTGGTGATTTTCAGGTGTGACACTGCTTGGATATTCGCATACGCCAGAAACCAAAAAGCCCCGAAAATCACTAGGATAATCAGGGCTTTAGGTCTTTCTAATTTGGTGGGCCGGGGTAATCTGAACTGTCAGTGTAATGTATTGATTTTTAAGCAAAACGCGTGGTTCAAGTTTTGCGTGGAATACTTTTTGGAATTCGTTTGTTGCTTTATCACAGATTTGGCGACTCTTTAGGCTTCGTTAGGTTGCTATTGGCATTGCCTGGTCTTTCCTTTATTTCAATCGAGCCCAGAATACCCTGGGCTATTGGTGAAGTTGGTGCATTCGCCTTTGTTCCCTGATCCTCCATTGGAGAAGCGTCACCGCTTTTGCCGAGGTCAGCAATAAATTCAGGAGGGGGCGACGGGGGCCTGTCCTGAAAATGATTTTGGACTTGCTCATAGCTTGGACCATTCGTCATTCGTGATGCTGATGGTTTTTGGGATTTTTTTTCAGAGTGTTTTTTACTTGATTTGAAAGACCGCGCTATAAGTCTTTCCAGAAACGCCTGTTCGCTCATGTTACTGCTACTAGCAAGGTTAGTCAGTTGCCGGCTGCTTTCAGCACAAATTCTGACCGTTCGAATTCCGTCGCTCTTGAGGCGTTGGCGGGATGCTGCCCCGCGCCAAGCCGTTTTCATTTTCTGAAGAAACTTTTCGAGCCGCATCCCATGCTCGCTTCCGGTAATGATTTCGTGCTCGAAGTTTTCACCAATACTTATCAGATCTCTATAGCTGTAGGACTGGGCGTTGGGCAGGTGGGTGTGCTGCTTAATGTCATGCATTCGCTCAAGTAAGTACTCGCAGGCCCACTTTTGCTGTGACCTATTGTCCGGGTCTATCCAACTGAGACCTGGGATGCGTTTGCGCGCCATAAGTACTCCTTGTCAATGCTAGCCCTACTGCTAAGGCCTGGGTGGAGCCCATTGCAGTGCCAGTTTACGCGATAATAACGTTATGATCACGCTTATATTTTATTTCCAAAATTACACCTGTTATGATGGGGTTTTAGGATTCTGGAGTGAGCGTGCTCGACAATACCCTTGAAAATCTGGATGCTCAGCTAGGTGCAGATGAACGGTTTCTGGTTGCCGCTATTGCTGTTTTTTTTCATTCGGGGGAGCCTGTTCCAGCGGTCAAGGAGCTGGCGTCATGCCTACACATCTCGCAAAAGTATGTGGCTAGGGGGCTAAAGAAACTGGCCAGCAGAGATTTTCTTTCAGTTGACTTGATGCCTGCCACTGATAGAGGTCGCCCGTCTCATCTATTTAAGCTGACATCTCGGTTCTCTCGCTGGTTGCATGAGACGGTTAAACCTGAAGCTTGGACTGGGCAAGAGGCCACACTGAAAGCTGTATTATCTGGTGATTTGTTATGTGCCGAGGAAGATGCGGCTTTGTCCTGCCAGAAGCCAAAGGTAGGGTTCGCTAGGCCTCCTGTCCGGACTAAGTCTTCTGTGCTACTGGTTACGTCACGATTAATTATGGCGGTTCTAATCAGCAAGTCTGACGAGCTAGGGTGGGTCTCCGGTGTTACAATGTCAGAATTGGCAAAGATGGCTGGGGTCCCTACGTCGAGTATTCGCAATCACATTCAGGAGTTAAGAAAGCGGAAAAGAGTTTTTGACTATGTTTCGGGGCTCTCGAGCAAGTGGTTTCAATGCTCGAAAATAGCAAATACCTACTATCTCAATCTTGAAAGTTTCTCTAGATGTGGGCCGAGTTACGGCGTGTTCCTATTTGAAGATGATGGTGGTCAATTCGAGCAGTTGCTTAAGATTAGCTCGAACGCCGAGACAAGGAAAGTGCTTTCAATGATGCGCCCTGCTGAGATTGCAGTGCTTATGGCAAGACTCTTAAAGGAGGTCTCAAATCTTCTGAGTACGGAGTGGTGGGCTTTGGGTAGCCCTCAAAATGCCTACGAAAAGTGCGCAGTCTCATCTGGTTTGCTTAAGAGAGTTGCAAGGATCGTGAATGTGCCTGTCGATGTCAAAATGAAGGCCGGATGGCCAGCCTCTGCCAAGGAACGGATTGAAGAAGATCTCTCGTTTTTCATTGTGTGGGCTGCTTGTGTGGTCAAAAAAATCATATCTGATTCAACGCTTGGAGAGGCTAGCTTCGAGAAGGTTCAGGTGCGCCCCATCAAGCGGCTTGGCAAAAGATTCTTTATCCAGATAGATTTCATTGCCTCGGGTACACGCGGAGGCAGAGTCATTTTTTTGAGTTGAGTAGCCGCTGAGTATTGATCTCTACTCGGGAGCAGGCCGCCCGGTAATTTTTTACACCTCCACCCAATCCTCTGAGCTAACAGAGGAGACTGCTCATGAGGATCATTCGACTGCGTGCCGTGATGAGCGCAACGGGCCTGGCCAGATCAACCATTTACAAGTACATCAGCGAAAACGCCTTCCCAAAACCAGTATCGTTGGGAGACCGTTGCGTCGGCTGGATCGAGAGCGAGGTCCAGGACTGGATTCTGGAACGAATTGAGGAACGGGATCACCAAACTGCCTTTGCCTGACAGGAGCACCACGGCCAGAGAGCCGTGGTGCTCCTATGCCGTTTTGCATCTCATCAGGCCCGACCACCAGATCAGCTAACCTGTCATTGCAGCGGCAAATCAAATTTCCCAGCCACGCCAAGATTTTTTTGCAGAAACGCTTGCTAGGGTTAGCACGTGCTGCCGGGCGGAACCGGGATCAATTTATATACTGCTGGATGACTACCTAATCTCTTACCGGTATTTGCCGATCCATACCACATAGAGACAGTTACAGAGACGGGGGATATACCCGATAAGGTCTACCCAGCATCAGAGCAGGGCGGTTAAAAAAATACACCAGCATGCACTGGTATGAACCCTACCAAGGAGTCATGCCATGTATTCACCTGTTAACACCTTATCCCCAGCCCTGTCCCAAGCAGAAGCCAGCCACCACATCGATCAGTTCGTGGATGATGCCCTGCGCAGCAAGACTCAGGTCTACATCCCCCAGTCGCAGACAATCAAGCCTTACCGGATGACTAGTTTGGGGTTGGGTCTGCAGTACCTCAATCAGATGATCGCCCTGTTCGATGGGCGTGTGGACTACGACTACAGCGAGAACCTGGACCTGTTCATTGATGCTTACCATGACATCCGGCTGGAGCATGACGGTTACCGGCATATCTGTCCTGATCCGGAAAGGGAGGGCAGCTATCTGTCAGAACCCGAGGCGATGAACCTGTTGGTGGAACGTATCCGTGAGCTGAGCAAGCAGGGTGATTACCGTCGCAGAGCTGCCGACCGTCGATACCAAGCCAAGCGACAGGCTGAAGATATCCAGGCCTTTGTCTACCGGGTGACTGAACGCTATTCCAAGACACTGGTGCTACGGGTCAACCTGTACTACCGGGAGTCTGCCAGGCAACGGCTCACCATTGAGCAGGTGTTTGAGGATATGGATCAGTTAGCCCGTGCACGGAGAACCCATCCCATATTTGAGCATCTGGTGGGCTCTATCGTCAGGGTTGAACAGGGGAGGGATCAGGGCTTTCACCTCCACACGGCCTTCTTCTTCAAGGGGTCAGAGGTGTTTCGCCAGTTCCGTATTGCAGAACGTATCGGTGAGCTGTGGGTCGAGATCACCAGAAGTCATGGCTACTGGCACGACAGCAGCCGAGAGTCGTTGCCGGATGAGAGTCTGCGTGGAACGGGTATGTTTCAACGATCAGACAGCAAGGGGCGTCAGGCGGTAGCTAATCTGATGACCTACCTGGTCAAGGACAAGCAGCAACACTTGCGGATCAAGCCTGCTGGCGCGAGGGCCTTCAGGACCAGTTGCATTCGCTAGTTGCCAGCCCGCACCGTCCACAGTTGGTCAAGCCGGGTGGTAAATGCAGGGCTTAGCATTTGCCGCTGCATCTGCCACTCTGGCTGCAGTCTTTGGTGTGCAAGTACGTGGTCGCAAGGCGGCGAACGCGCAGATAGCGTTTATGTTGCTGAGTTTACTGGCGGTAGCTGTCAGTATTGCCTGGAAGTTTCTGGTTTTTATAGTGATGTGGCCCTGGCGCTTGCTGGTTATGGCCTGGCAATTGATGCTGCTAATCCCTTATGCCTGGGAACAGCTCAAGCGCTCTGTTACCAGCTGGCGCATCCAGCGGGTGCGAGAGCAACTGCCGGTAAACACACTCAATACCCTGCAGTACTGGGATGTGGCGCGTTTGATTGCAGCCCTGACACTGGTCTCTGTTGGCTGGGGCCAAGGCAGGTCTATCATGCAGGCACGTCCAGAGCTTGAGCGGCAACTATCCTTGCAGAGGTGGAGCCTTTGTTGACGAACGCCAATACTCAGTTGCCAGTGGTTGAGAGGGAGCTTGACGAAGCGATAGCGATTATCCCGCCAGACAAGCAAGCCTTGGCACAGTTGGCCATAGTGGCAGAGTTCGCTAGGTTGATTGCAGTTGCCGATAGCCAGATGCCCTTGGCAGAGCTGGCCCTGCAACTGGACGAGTTTATGGTTCGGCTGGGCCCCAAAACCTGCTTCCAGGAGCAGATGCTGGCAGCATTCATTGATGCGGCTGGTCTGAGGTTGCAGGCCATGAAACCAGGTGACTAAGAATGGGTAATAAAGGAAACGAAAAGATTCGGCTGGAAGTTACTTGGCGATTACCGTTAGGTGCTGAAGGTAAGGACGAGGCGTTGGACAACCCGCTTTCGAGAGCTACAGCTAGCCTGTTCAACCGCGGACGCCCAAGCCAGCGGATCAGTCAATGCTATTTTAGGGGTGCGGATGCAGTCTTAAGGTGGCTAGGTATTTTCGTTCACTCCCAAGGTGACCGGGTGCTTTTCTTTCCCGGTTTTAAAGCCCCTCATGAGTATGTCGTTGGTAACAGCCATTCAAAAGAGTGGAACAAGCCGTTTGTGATTGACCACCTGAGCCTGGAGCCTGATTGGGATACATGGCATTTGACATCGCCTTGCTCGGTTGAGCACCTCGGCAAATTGAAAACGAGACCATTGGAAAACGGCTGTATACACTGGTTCTCAGCCAGTGTTGAATCGTCCGATGAGCTGCGTGTCCTGCGGAAAGAAACTGTGGTATCAACTGAGGTGTCAGAAGCAGACGTGGATCGCAGAGCCAACATCTTCCAGGCTATGTCAGAGAATGCTGTGGTGCAAATCGTAGAGCTGAACAGCCAATATGCATTGAATGCAGTCCCTAATTTTTTGCATTTCTCCGTGCTAGTTGGTCCCCCTGGGTTTGAGTCGCCCCCTAGCCAGCTTTTGGGCTTGCCGTATGGCGGTCAGCTTGCGAGTTCAAAACCAGCGGACTGGGATGGCCAGGCACCAGTTAGAGTCCACCGAGTATCGTTATCCAAGTGCATAGACCTTGAAATTATTGCCAGCCATCACCCAGGTGAGCTGAAAATGCCTGTAGTGTTCGGATGCTGATGCCGCGTTTTATTACTCAAGTGACTTAAGAGCGGTAAGCCATTGTCGGGTCATGATAAAATTGCCCAATTTTTCTTACGGCTCCTTTCAGGCAGCAAAAAGGACTTCTGATGTCAGCCCTGTCATCCTTGCTTGATTCATTCCGCAGCGCCTCTGTCACCGAACGCGAGAAGGGCACCTACTTTGAGGAGCTGGTCTGCGTCTACCTGCGCAATGAGGCAACCTATCGAGACCTGTACGAAAAGGTCTGGACCTACGCGGATTGGGCCAAGGAGAGAGGGCTTAGCGGAAAGGACACCGGCATCGACCTGGTTGCACGCACCCAGGGCACCGACGAGTACCACGCTATCCAGTGCAAGCTGTACGCTGAGGACTATAAGGTCCAGAAGAAGGACATCGACAGTTTCTTCACGGCCTCGGGAAAGGCACCGTTTTCTCACCGGATCATTGTCACCACCACCAACAACTGGAGTGACAATGCAGAGGACGCCTTGCAGGGCCAGCAGCCTCCGGTCAGCAAGATCGACCTGCAAGCCCTGGAAGATAGCCAGATCGATTGGGCAAAGTACCAGCCCAGCAAGCCCGTGGCGTTCAAGACTAAAAAGGAGCTGCGCGGTCACCAGGAGACTGCTCTGAATGCTGTAGCTGCCGGCCTCAAGGAAGCGGAGCGCGGCAAGCTGATCATGGCCTGTGGCACCGGCAAAACCTTCACCAGCCTGAAGATCGCCGAGCGTCTGGCAGGCAAGGGTAAGCGCGTGCTGTTCCTGGTGCCCAGCCTGTCCCTGCTGTCGCAGACTCTCACCGAATGGACGCAGGAAAGCGGAATCCAGCTCCACAGCTTTGCCGTCTGCTCCGACAGCGACGTAGGCAAGAAGCGCAAGGCCAATGAAGACACCGTTCAGGTGTTCACCCACGAGCTGCGCTACCCGGCCACCACCAAGGCGGATCGACTCGCAGCTGAAATGCAAAAGCGCCATGACGACGAGCACATGAGTGTGGTGTTTTCCACTTACCATTCCATCGATGTGATCAGCCGCGCCCAGCATGAGCATGGCTTGGCGGCCTTCGACCTGGTGATCTGCGACGAAGCACACCGCACGACCGGCGCGACCTTTGGTGATGAAGACGAAAGTACCTTTGTCCGGGTTCATGATGGTGATTACATTCGCGCTGCCAAGCGCCTGTACATGACCGCCACTCCGCGCATCTATGGCGACGGCGCCAAGGTCAAGGCCGAGTCTGGTGAGGTCACCCTCTGTTCCATGGATGACGAGGCTCTGTATGGCAAGGAGCTGTTCGTCATCAACTTCTCCGAGGCTGTTCAGCGCGGCCTGCTGACCGACTACAAGGTGCTGGTGCTGACGGTTGAAGAAAGCGTTATCAGCCGGCGCCTGCAAGAGTTGCTGAAGGACGAAAACAACCAGCTCAAGGTAGACGACGCCGCCAAAATCGTCGGTTGCTGGAAGGCGCTTGCCAAACAAGGGCTTCACGAGCAACTCATTGGCGATGCTGAGCCGATGAAGCGCGCCGTGGCCTTCTGTCAGGTGATTTCGCCTAACTACAAGGGCAGCAAACACAAGGTCAGCTCAATCAACATCGCCAGCATGTTCCAGTCGGTGGTTGAGGCTTATCAGGAATCAGAGGAAATAGAAGAAGCGGCGCGGCTGACCTGTGAAGCCGCGCACGTGGACGGTGGCATGAATGCCAGCCAGAAGGAAGCCAAGCTGAATTGGCTGAAGGAAGAGCCGCCGGCAAACACCTGCCGCATTCTCAGCAACGTGCGGTGCCTGTCAGAGGGCGTGGATGTGCCGGCCCTTGACGCTGTACTGTTCCTGACCCCGCGCAACTCCCAGGTGGACGTTGTGCAATCCGTTGGACGGGTTATGAGAACCGTAAAAGATAAGGATGGGAATAACCTCAAAAAAAGAGGATATGTTGTGCTGCCGGTGGTCATCCCGGCGGGGATGGAACCGCATGAAGCCCTCAACGACAACCAGACCTACAAGGTCGTCTGGCAGGTGTTGCAGGCGCTACGTTCGCACGACGACAGCTTTGACGCGATGGTCAACAAGCTCGACCTGATCGGCTCTGACCCGCGCAAGATGGAAGTCATCGCCATCACCGACAAGGCCGAGAAGAAAGCCAAAAGCAGTGGCAAGAAGCAAACCGGCAAAGGCAGGTTCAATATTGGCGAAAAGCCCCCTGGGTATGAAGCTGAAGGCCAGATGACCCAGCAGGCCGAGCTGACCTACGAGGTCGGGGAAATCGAAAAGGCCATCTACGCCAAAATCGTCGAAAAGTGCGGCAACCGCCACCATTGGGAGGATTGGGCCAACGATATCGCCAAGATCGCCCGCACCCATATCGACCGCATCCAAGGCATCTTGGAGAGCCCGGCCAACACTCAGGAAAAAGCCGCTTTCAGCGCCTTCGCTGCGGAGTTGCGCGATGATCTGAATGACAGCATCAGCGATGGCGAGATTGTCGAAATGCTCGCCCAGCATCTTGTAACCAAGCCGGTCTTCGACGCGCTGTTCGAGGAATACAGCTTCGCCAGTCATAACCCCATGTCCAAGGCCATGCAGGGTGTGCTGGATGCGCTCCATGAGCATAGCTTGGGCAAAGAAGCTGACACCCTGGATAAGTTCTACGCCAGTGTGCGCCAACGTGCAGCCGGCATCGACAATGCTCAGGGCAAACAGAAGATCATCGTCGAGCTGTACGACAAGTTCTTCCGTAACGCTTTCCCGAAAATGACCGAGCGCCTCGGCATCGTATACACCCCGGTCGAAGTGGTGGACTTCATCCTGCACAGTGTCAACCACCTGCTGCAAGCCGAGTTCGGCCAGACCCTAGGCAGCAAGGGCGTGCACATCATCGACCCGTTCACTGGCACCGGTACTTTTATCACCCGCCTGATCCAGTCGGGCCTGATCAAGCCGGAAGAGCTACCCCACAAGTACCAGCATGAGATCCATGCCAACGAGCTGGTGCTGCTGGCCTACTACATCGCCGCCATCAATATCGAGGCGGCCTACCACGGCGAAGTGATCGACGAGTACACCCCGTTTGAAGGCATCTGTCTGACCGATACCTTCCAGATGTACGAGAAGGACGATCTGGTGGATGCGCTGCTGGAGGACAACAGTGCCCGGCGCAAGCGCCAGAAGGCCTTGGATATCCGAGTGATAGTGGGGAACCCTCCATACTCGGTTGGACAAAAAGATGACAACGATGGGGCTGCAAATTTGCGCTACCCCAATCTCGACACGAGATTACAAGAAACATACGTCAAGCAGTCTTCAGGCAATCCACGAAGCTTGTATGACAGTTATATCAGGGCAATCAGATGGGCTAGTGATCGTGTCGGTAGCAGCGGCATTATTGGATTCGTCACTAACGCTGGTTTTGTTGATGGCAAAGCTGCTGATGGCCTTCGCAAGTGTCTGGTCGATGAGTTTTCCAGCCTCTATGTGTTCCACCTGCGCGGCAACCAGCGCACCAGTGGCGAAACCTCGCGCAAGGAAGGCGGCAAGATATTTGGAAGCGGAAGTCGCGCCCCTATAGCCATTTCGTTATTGGTTAAAAATCCTGACGCACAAGCTTACGGCCAGATTTATTTCCATGACATTGGTGATTATCTCAGCCGTGAAGAAAAGCTACAGAAGATCGAAGCTTACGGAAGTATTGCGGGCATCAATGCTACGGACGGTTGGCAACTCATTACCCCCGATGAACATGGGGACTGGCTCGCACAACGCGACCAAGGCTTTGTTGAATTCTTGCCCATGGGAAGCAAGGCTCGTGATGGCTCAATTGCTCTGTTTGATGGCTACTCAAGCGGGGTAAAAACAAATCGTGACAGCTGGGCATACAACTCCTCACGTAAAGCAGTTTTAGGCACCATGGAAACCATGATCAGCTTTTACAACCGTGCGCTTGCGGGCCAGGCGGATGGAGACATCAATGATGCCTCCAGAATTGGTTGGTCTTGGGTGCTCCGGGGTAGGTTTGAAAAAGGCCTAAAAGGGGCTTTTTCATCTGACAAGGCTGTAGTTGCAACCTACCGCCCATTTGATAAACGTTGGATGTATTACGACGGTTTTTTTAACGAAAACAGATATCAGATGCCCAAGCTCTTTCCTGATGGGAATGAAGAGAACCTCGTTATCGTTATTAAACAGCGTTGGTCAGGTGAGGGGCAGATTGCACTGATAGTCGATAGTATTATCGATGTTCAGTCAGACGGCGGAACGCAGTGCTTTCCCTTCTACCTCTACGACGAAGCCGCCCAAGGCTCAAAAGACGACCTCTTTGCCGAGCAAGCTGAAGGTGGCTTACGCCGCCGTGATGCCATCACCGATGTCGGGCTGGCCCACTTCCAGAGCGCCTACCCCGGCGAGGAGATCAGCAAGGAAGATCTGTTCTATTACGTCTACGGCATCCTCCATTCGCCCGACTACCGCGAGCGCTTTGCCGATAACCTGAGCAAGGAGCTGCCGCGTATTCCGGCTGTGAAGCAGGCCGCCGACTTCTGGGTCTTCAGCAAAGCTGGTCGCGCTCTGGCCGACCTTCACCTGAACTACGAAACCGTTGAGCCGTATCCGCTGACCATCGAGGCCAAGGGCAATCTCACTGATGCTGATTACCGCGTGGAGAAGATGAAGTTCGCCAAGAAGGGCGACAAGAGCACCGTCATCTACAATCACCGCATCACGATCAAGGGCATCCCAGACGCGGCCTGGGGCTACGTGGTAAACGGCAAGGCCGCACTCGATTGGGTAATGGAGCGCCAGGCTGTGCGTACCGACAAGGCCAGCGGCATCGTCAACGACGCCAACGACTGGGCCATCGAAACCATGGGCAACCCCAAATATCCGCTGGAGCTGTTCCAGCGCGTGGTCACCGTAAGCCTGGAAACCCAGAAGATCGTCAATAATCTGCCAGCTTTGGATATCTGATCCAAGAGGTGACCGAGTGCACAATGGGAATCAATGATCGTCAGCCATTTACCGATCTGAGGGTAGGCTTCAACCTCATTAACCAAAAAATGCTAAAATAAGCCATTCCATTTACCATTTTGGTTTTGATAATCACCATTTCATGCTGAAATAAAACACATAAAAAACAATGTGTTGAGTTTTGTTTTATACGGATTTTTGATATCGCTCTATCTAGATCAAAAGATCTCCTTCGCCCATGATGCAAATGTTCACGGTCGATAGGAGGTTTTATGGACGTCTTAGTTAGTTTGGTGAAGGCTCTTACTAATGCTGAACCTGCAGCCTTGATTGCTTGCGTTAGCATTGTTGCGCTGCTTGTTGTAGGCGAGTGCGTCAGGATTTTGAGCAAGCGGAGGGATCGCTAATGGAGCGCTGGAGTGCTTTACCTACTTGGTGGGTGCGTAACCCAGGCCTAGTAGACTTCCGAGCGGGCGCGGAGTCTGGCACAACCATCGCGGCACTCAAGGTGGTGATCGCAATCGCGCTACTCGCTGATTTTAAGACTCGTAAGGCGAGCTGCAGCCTTTCAGACTTGGAGACACTGACTGGGCTCTCCCGGCCCATGGTGTTGCGGGGGATAACAGCGTTAGAAAGTCGGGCCATACTTGGGGTGAATCGCAGTCAGCATGTTAATGAATACGAGCTTTTGTGTGGCCATGATGAGAACTGGGGGAAGCTACCTACAGAGAAAATGAGGGCGCAGTTGTCCGGCATCCTGAATCGTGGAGCGATTCAAACAGCAGCATTAAAGGTCTATATGCTCTTTGTGTCGCAGAGGCCAAACCACAGCACCATGTTGGCAATCAGTCATGAGAAAATCCGGAATGAAACCGGTATACAAACTCGCCATGTACGGCCTGCGTTGGATGTATTGATTAATCATTCGTTGATTAGGCTCTCATCAGAAGGTGGCGCATTGGATGGTCAGGGTAAGTGGCGTCACAATACATATACGTTGCTTGGCTTGACTGTAAGGTCATCTTCTGGAGGGTAGCGCTGTGACCTCGAAAACGGCTAACCAAAAGGCCTACTGATGCTCGGTCTCTCCATCCCCTTGGGCGAGCGAGACGGTCAGCTGTATCGCGCTTATGAGGTTGAGAATGGCCTGGGCTGTGGCTGCGTCTGCCCTGCATGTCGCAAGCCGCTGGTTGCAGCGAACCAGGGAGAGAAGCGACTGCCGTACTTTCGGCATGCTGAGCTGGAACAGTGCGGACAAGGACGCTCTGAAGGAATCCGGCGTGCTGCCGTGCAGCTCATCGCACGGCGCAAGGAAATATTGCTGCCTGGCTTTAGCGATACAGTCGTCATGTCAGGTCGAAGCGGCCAGGTTCGTAGTGCAGACGTAGCCTTTGCACCGCTGTGTGTGCAGGTAGAGCAAGTTGAACGGTTTGTGGATTTGGGAGATCTGCGTGCTCATGCCTTGCTGACTTTGCAAGGGCGTGAATTGGTGGTGCGAATCCTGTGTTCAGCTCGCCAGGAGCATGAGCGCCGACGTCGCTTGCAGGCAATGGAACTGTCAAGCATTGAGGTTGATCTTCATTGGCTGAGCGATGTTGAGATCAACGACCAGGCTCGATTTGAACACGCTGTCTTGCATGCGCCTAGCAATAGGGCGTGGATACGCTGTTTGAAGGCTGAACGTATGCAGGTAGTGGTATGTGAGCGGTTAAAGCTGCAGCTGGATGAGGTTGATGCTGACTGGGAGCGTGAAGAGCAAGCCAGGCTGCTGGCTGAACAAGCCAAGGCAGAACAATTGAGGCTTAAGGAGCTGCAGCGCCAGCTGGCAATGGAACAGCACAGAAACAAGCAGGTGGCATTGGCTGCTGGATTGGGTACCCAGGCTCCCCACGATGCCGTTGATGACAGAGCGCGTCGAGAGGCACAAATCGTCAGCACCTGGCTCCGTGCAGCACGTGAGTGGGGGCATCGCGGTGTCGAGTGTTCCAATTGCCGGCTGATCAGTCCCCCGGATCTTGAGTTCTGTCTCTATTGCGACAACGGGGAACAGGTGAGCCTGATTACCTACAGCACAGACCTGGAGCGCACGCTGTCGCATCGGCTTCGAAGCTCTGCGGCACCAGATCAATCCATTCGGCGGGTCAAGCGATTGCTGGTAGATCCGTTGCTATTGTATTCAGACGAGTCCAGCTCAGAAGAAAAAGAAAGCTAAGGTACCTCCGAGGCCGCACGGCCTCGGAGTTATGAGGGTTACAACCGATTGCACGCCATACCAGCTTTCATGCTGGCTTCCATGAACTCCCTGGACGGCATGCCGGCTCGACTCATGCGCTTCATGTACTCCATGCCGAACTGATTCACCAGCCGGTCGAAGGCGCAGTTGCAGAAGGCGCGATCTGCGCCGCTGTTCGCACAGCCCGACAGGAACTGCCCGCGTATCTTGTCTTCTGGGCTGGAGCAGCCAACCAGGAGGGCGGTGATGGCCAGCGCTACTGCTAACTTGATTTTCATTGTGATGATCCTTGATGTTCGTTAACTCAGTACCAGCGCTACGCCGAAGAACACGCCGATGAAGAGTCCAATCAGTTGAGGCCCTGCGAGCCAGAACAGCTTGATAAAGACCAAGTTGAAGAAACCGCCCTGGGTGAAGACCGCTGTAGGGTGAGCGAATCGGCGCAGGGCGTCTCCGAGCAACGCGCCAATGAGGCCCAGGGTGGAGCCTACGACAACGGCGAAGAGCTTGGCGAAGAAGCCTGCACCTAGCACTATGTATGAGTTGTTGAAGGTGACCGAGAGAATGGCCAGGGCCATCGCAGCAGTACCCCAACCCAGTACGGTTGCAGGAAACGGGAGTTGATCATCAATTTTATCGTAAGTCTCTGGATCTTCCCGGTTGTTCAAGTTTTTATGTTCCATAGTGCAGGCTCCTTAAGGCGCGGCGAATTAGCGCTATTGGAATGGTTGGAGGGTTGGTTGCTACCAAGTGGGTTGGCATGCGTTAGCGAAGATCAACAAGGGGAATGAGGGCGGTGTTCATGGCCATTTCCCATGTATGCACCAGTCTTCCCACTCTTGTAGCTGTCCGTGGACAACCAAGGCTTCGGGCCCTACTTCTTCGCGATAGGCCTTGACCCACGAGTCCACGCAGCTGTCTATGACATCGCCTAGGAGGGCGAAGCTGCTGAGGTTTTGATTGGTGGAGCTGGCAGAGGCTGGCGTCGTATGACTCTGATAACCCGCTCGATGCGGTTCATTGTGTGCTCTGTCATCCAGGGCTATGCCCAGTATTAACAAGACGCAGCAGCAAATCCAGACGATGAAATAGGCAAGGTTATGCTTGAGGTGCTTGGCACGCTGATACAGATAGACAGGTACCAGCCAGACCCAGCCTTTAAAGGCCCGGGTGTTATGGCCGGCTTTCTGCAGGCGTTTTTCATCCAGAACGCAAAGAAGGATATTCAGCGCAATGGTGATATAGAAAAACTGGTCTGCGTAGACGGCTTCCATGGCCCTGTCTTCATCATCATAGACGATCATGGCGATCATCCCTTCTAGGAAGAAACCCAGGAAAGGCGCGAAGGCCAGCACCCAGACCAGGGTGTTGTTTACATTCGCGCCGGTCAGTGGTGGCGGCGCGAGCCGATCAAGGTGTTCGCGCAGTGCTGTCTCTTCCAGTTTTACCCAATCAGAGAGTCCCTGTTTCCACACGATGCTGCCGTAACCGAGTTGTCCAGATTGAATCAGGGAAATCATGGTGTTTTCGTCAACACCGCCGATGCGCTGACCCTTTTGCTCGTAGAACCACGATTCTCCTGGTGCCGGAGAATCTCCTTTTATGGTTGTCATGTCGTTTCCTTTGGCGTTACTCAATCGGCCCGGCGCTATCGGAGCCTGCTGGTTTGAACGAAGGTGGTGATGGAGGGGGTTAGGCCGTTTATAACCGTCAGATCCCTACCTCCATTGCAGCTAAGGGAGTAGGTATTGAAGCAATCGATGGTGCATCCCTTCACGGCGTCTCTCCAGTCAAAGTCTTGCGTAAAAAGTGATATCAAATAGACCTTTTAGGTTGATTCTCATCTCTGTAAGTCCTTCATGTCAATTAGTTGATGCCCAACCATTCGAGTCGAATAGGAGGGCGTTATGGCCAAAGCAGCAGAGAACACGCTGGCGAAAAGCATCGGGCGGGCGATTGCCCTGCAGCGGACACGTGCCGGGTTGACCCAGGAAGAGGTCGCGGCCAGGGTTGGCATTGGTAATGAGGCGGTCTCTCGCCTGGAGCGCGGAGTCGTCATGCCCTCCATCGCACGACTGTATGAGCTGGCTGAGCATCTGGGCTGTGAGGCGGTGGATCTGCTGACAGCAGGAAGCTCACACGTGGATGATCAGGTCCGTCATTTGAAACGGATATTGGAACCTTTGAAGGTTGAGGATCGTGAGCTGGTTCTGCGTCTGGTCGAGCAGTTGAGTAGCAGACTGTCGCAATAAGCGGTATGACTTGTTGCCGGCGCCACTTACTTTGAGGTGGCGTCCGCTGTTAGCAGAAAGCCACAGTTAAGGCACAGGCTGTCAAACTCTCCTAGCCAGTGCTTCTCGATATTGGCTGCTAGTGCCAGCCCTTGAGCCAGTCCTTCGGACGGAAAAGATGGCTTCTCACTTAGCCGTGCCACCAAGTCGCTAAGGGGTGTCCACGGTTCGGATGGGCTCGATTGCTGGCGTTGCAGCTCGCCATAATCGCGCAGTGCAAAATCCAGCACCCCGGCCAGAGCGGCCAGGGCACGTAGGTTCTGCCGATTGATCAGCGTCGCTGACTGGCAGATGCAGCAGGTTGTGGTCATGTGACCTCCGGTCGATAGTGGGGTGCGATCAAATCAGCCCGCGCTCGGCAAAGCTCACCGAGTCCGCTCCACCAATCACCAGATGGTCGAGCAGGCGAACATCGATGGTGTGCAGGGCGGTTTCCAGGCGTTTGGTCAGGGCAACGTCGGCGGTGCTGGGTTCCGGGTTGCCGCTGGGGTGGTTGTGAGCCAGGATCACGGCGGCCGCATTGACGTTGAGCACGGTCTTGATGATCTCGCGGGGGTAGACGCTGGCGCTATCGATGGTGCCGTAGAACAGCCGCTCAAACCCCAGCACACCATGCTGGGTATCGAGCAGGATGATCCCGAACACTTCACGCTCCTCAGCGGCCAGTTGCGCGCGCAGGTAATCGCGGACCAGCGTCGGGCTGGTCAGGTAGTTGCTGCGCTTGAAACGGGCTTCGAGAATGGCCTGGGCCCAGCCTAGTACTTCGTTTTCGGACAGTTCCAGTCCGGTGTTTGCTGCTTTTGTCTTGGGTTTGCTGCGGGTTGTCATGGGAGCACTCCAGTTGGCTGGCAAGAAACAGAGGTCGTAAAGAAGCCGGCTCAGGGGCCGGCGCTTGGTGTGGCTGACTGCAGGTGCTGGGTACGCTCCAGAATCAGGTCGTGCAGGGTTGGTTTGCTATTGCGTGGCTTGCGGCTGCTGTAGCTCTGAGGCGCTGGGCTGGTTGAGTCTGACTGTGAGGTCGCGGTGCTGGGATAGAACTCTTCCAGCACCTGATGAGCATCCTCTTCGCTGTCCTCAAAGGCCCCGTTGATCAGCCCCTGATGCGCGGCTGTATCCAGCGCTTGCTGATCAAAGCCTGCAGCTTGGCGGGCCTGATCGAGCTGCTGCGCTTGTTGCAGCGCCTCTTCCAAACTCAGCCCGCTTCGCAGAGTCAGATCCACGTAGTAGATCGGGATGCCGTGGCTCTGGCGGGTCGATTTACCGCGCAAACGTAACTCCAACGGCAGACACGCCAGTCGATCCCCGGACAGCGCCTGCAGATAGCTCAGCCGTGCCGACAGGGTACGAATGCTGTTGTAGCCGGTGGTGCGAAACACAAAACTGCCCAGTGGGTCGTCATCGCCGATGGCCACATTCAGGCGACCATAGGGCTTGCAGTTGCCGCCCTGGGCCAGTGGGCAGCCATCGGGAGACGGGCAGGGCAGTGATTGGATACCGTCCGAGGTCGAGCGTTTGCAGGTCTCTCCGTTGCCGACACACAGCGGACGCCCACTGCTGCGGTCGAACAGGCTGTACTCGGCCCGAAAGTTCAGCTCCGGTTCGTTGAACAGCAAGCGAACCGCGATGCTGCGGATCTTGCCGCCTTGCTCCTTGCGTAGTTGCTCATCCAGCGGATGGGCTAGCCAGCCGTCGCGGGTTTGTACCTGGGAGGTGATGGTGAACTGATCATCTTTCTCCGGCAGTCGCTTGCCGTTTTTCTCTATGACCTTGCCGATAGAGATACGCCCGAGCACGGGCGGGGTAATAGCCAGACCTTTGATCATGGAAAACTCCTTGGAGCAGATACGAAAAGCCGGCTGCGAAGGTCAACCGGCTTGGAGTGGCAAAGGGGAAAAGGCATCAACTGACCAGAAAGCGCCGGCTGCCGGGTTTGCTGATTTGATACTGGGTTTTCAGGGAGGGGTTATTCCGGAACAGGGCATCCATATCCACGCCGGGGCTGTCCTTGGCCTTCTTCCAGGTGATACTGCCCCCGGCAAACACGGCCTTGCTGGCGGTGCCCATGGCTTGCTGCAGCTGCTGCTTGAGCTGGGCCTCACGCTTGCCCAGATCGGCCAGTGTGTGACGTACCTGCTTGAGCTCGACATAGGCGGCGGACAGTAACCGGTCTTCGCTGAAATCCCTTTCTTCGCCGTTATCAGTCGGGTAGAGCAGGCGCAGGGCCAGATCCGCGGAATCCGAGCCATCGGCTGGTGGTGGGGTGTCGGTTTCGACGTAGTGCCAGAACTGACGCTCCAGCTCAATCAGATGCGCGATCAGTGTTTCATCCCGATCGATGCGGTAGACCTCCAACTGCTGGCCACCGAGCAATACAGCCACATCCGCCGCTTGCTTGCCGGTGACCGCCAACTGATGCATGACCTGCACTTCGACATACTTGGGCACGCCCTCGCGCCACAGTCTGGCCCCGTTCAGACCTGCTGTTTTGCATTCGAGGATCTGCACCTCGCTCCTGCCGATCACCTCCCGGTCGATATTGGCCAACATCCAGGGGATCTCCGGGTGCTGCAACACGGCATTGACCTTGCGCACCTTGTTCCCGCTGCGGCGCTGGTACTGGGAAGCCACGACCGGCTCCAGCACCACGCCCCAAAACACCGGGGTGGTGTCGTCGTCCTGGTTGGGCTGGGGCAGGCCCACATCGCGGTTGGTTTTCTCCATCCATAGCGCCAGCTGCGACTTGTAGGGGTTCAGGCCAATGGCAGCAGCCGCATCCGAGCTGCCGATTCCACGTTTACGCACATCCAGCCAGTCCTGGCGATCCAGATCCTTGGTGCTGACCAGGCGCAGTACGCCACGGCTTTTGTTAGCGGTCGGACTAGGGGTTGTTTGCGGGGTATTCATATCAGACTCCAGACGCACAAAAGCCCGACCAGCAGGGACTGGTCGGGCTCAGGCGGTTGATAAGGTAACGGGAGAGGGGTGAATCAGCGCTGGGCTTGGGAAACTCAAGCCACCAGATCCAGTGCATGCTCCAGGGCTTTTTGTTTCAGGCTGGCACCCTGGCCGAACCAGGCTGAGTCCAGCCGGTGATCGATGCTGCGGGCACGCTTCTCATGATCCACGTACTCGGTTACCGCATTGAGCAGGCCCCAGGCTGTGTCCTGCGCAGATTCAAGCTGCGAGCCTCGGCCCTTGCCGGCGTAGAGGTCCTGCACCTTCTGCAATGCCCGGTGCTGGCTCAACTCACGGCGATCCTTGACGTCCTGCTCGGTATCGCAGATCACCCGTAGGAAGTATCCGAGGGCTTCACCGGTATTGACCTTGCGCTGGCTCAGGGTCTTCATCCGGTACATGAAGTCATCCCATTGAGCCACCGAGATACCCAGCTGGCGCTTGACCGCCTGGGCATTGAACTCGGTGTTGTGCGGCACCTTGATCGACTCCACCGAACCATTCACAGCGATGGCCAGGGTGTTGTTGCAGACCACTCGCACCGTGGTTGGCGTCGCTACCGTAGCCAGGCTGCCGTCGCAGGACGTAGCCAGCAGCAGGTAACCGTTCACCAGGTCATTGCCCTTGAGTACAGAAGCCTGACCGGTGCGTGCCAGTGCCCAGAACTTGCGCCCGCCCTTGAGCACGCCTGCTGTCTCCAGTTCAAAGCCCGCGTACTCGGTCAGATCCCGGTAGAACTCCAGCACGTCGAAGGGCTGGACCACCTTATAGCGCTGCGACACCACCGACAGCGGCGCCTTGGTGTCGGATCGATACAGCACCTTCTGTTCCGGGAAGCTGTGAATGCTCCCCAGATGCGCAGCCGAGTCCGACAGAAAGCGTACCGGCGACTCCTCGATGTGCCAGTTCATACCCGCCTCATGCTGCCAGACCTCCAGCGGCTGATGACGGGACAGCTTGTTGCCCAAGCCATGCCAGGGCGTGGTACCCGCGTAGGCCATGCGTTCGATTTGATGTGCCATGAAAACCTCCAAAACGGCATAGACCGCCCGAGCCAATCGGCCCAGGCGGTCACAGAGAGTGAGAAAGGGAAGGAGCGAGCGCTCAGAAGTGCGCGTGGCATTCCTGGCAGCGGTAGCGACAGAGCAACTGCTCATCTACTACCTGGCCAAGGCGCAGACCAGCGATACAGCCGGCTAGGGCGCCGGTGATGGCACCTAGTACCGCACCCGCACCCACACCGGCAGGGCCGGCAATAACGCCAACTTGCATGCCAAGGCGTGTACCGGCCAAAGCGCCGGTGGCTGTAGTCGTCGCCGCACCACTCACGGCACCAGCGACGGTGCCGACGACACCGCCAATGCGTTTACCGTAATTGCAGAACACCATGCGCGGCGAGTGGCAGCGCGGACAGGATCGGGACATGGTGAAACCCTCATGAGACAGGCCAGTTGAGCGGACTGGCTGGGGTAGGCTCATGGGGGTTATGTGGGATTGAAAAAAGTTTGAATGGAAATGGTCCGAATTTTTGGGTGGATGGAGAGGTAGCGACCGGCCAGAGGCAGGAATTCTGCACTGAAGCTGAACCATGCAGGGTGCTACTTTGTTTTCATTAGCCTTGTGATAATGAGTCTAAATTAAGTACCAGCAACGGGTCCTGCATTAATGGTGTCCTCGCTCGAATACTCACTAAACGAAACTGTACCGAAGATACAAAGTGCTCGCGTTGCGCGCAGTTGATGGTTGTGCTTTACTAACCTTGTGTTCGATTTTCAGACAATCTTTATGGAAACTCTCCAACATAAACTCGAAACTATGCTCGGCGCGTTCTGGGATGAACGGGAGATCGTTGCCGCACATATGCCGTGCTCAGTCGACGATTTAGGGACTCCATTGGATTCTTTGACTGCATGTGAAGCCATGATCGAAATCGACGATTTGGTTGGCAAGACGGTTCCAGTAGAAGCTGTCATTCGGAATGGCGGCTACGAGTCGCGAGATCAATTCGTTCAGCAAGTCACTGAGGGGGTACTCACGTACCTTGAGAAAAATGAATGATCCTGATAGCGCCGAACACAGAGCACAAATTGCAGAGCGTCTGAGGGCAGCCAGGGAGTATATGGGGCTTTCTCAAGCCGACATCGCCCAATTGGTCGGCCTTCCGCGCACGGCTATCACAGGCATAGAATCTGGTACGCGGCGGATCGAGGCAACCGAGCTGAAACGTTTGGCTGATATTTATCGTCGCTCGGTTGAGTATCTCTTGACAGGATGCGAGCCTGCCTATAGAGGTCCTGAACAATTCGCGTTTCTAGCAAGAGCAGTTAACGGGCTGACGCAAAAGGATGTCGATGAAGTCGCCCGTTTCGCTAATTTCTTGAGAGCTTCAAAAGCTGATTAGAGGAAAGGGATGCTTTCTCAAAGCCAGATCAGAGCAGTAGCTTCTCGTGCTGCAGCGGTAGTCAGGGAGTCCGGTGCAAAGCGGCGAATCGACGAGGATGGGTATACTCGCATTGACCCGTTTCGCGTGGCTCAAGACGCAGGTGTGCTGGTCATGTTGCGTCCATTGGAGAAGCTGCTTGGTGCTTTTATTCGCGAAAGGCAGCCAGGTATTTTGGTTAACTCTGAACGGCCAGCAGGATTGATTCAGATGACTTGCGCCCATGAGTTAGGCCATTACTATCTGGGGCATGACACTGCAGCCGATGTTCAGTTGGACTACGGCAAATCTGCTGTCAAAACGGAGCTTGAGGCGGATGTGTTTGCCTACAATCTTGTTGCACCCCGCTGGGCCGTAGCGAGGATTATGCAGCGGAAAGGCTGGAGTGCTGCTGAGCTTGCACACCCCTTCGTTTTGTATCAGTTTTCACTCAGGTTGGGTATCAGCTTTACCGCCGCGGCATGGTCGCTGAACCGGCTAAATCTGATGAGTCGCTCTGTAGTTGAAAAGGTATTGCGGACCCAGCCATCAGTCATTAAGCGCTCTCTTCTCCAACAGCAGCCGGACAACGTGCAGCAAGATGTATGGCTGCTGGACGATGGTGACCGAGATCTAATCCTTGAGCCTCGATTCGGTGATAGCCTCATTATCAGGTTAAAGAACAACACTAACGCTGGTTATGTGTGGACAGCCAGTGATGTCGTTTCCGAGGGCTTTGTTGTTGAGCCGCTATTAAGCTCGGCCTCTGATACCGAGAATGACGAACGATTCATTGCGGGCGGAGCTCAGTACCAGGATTACCTCGTTTGCTTTGGGGAGGCTGCTTCTACCGGTATACGAAGGTTGCAGCTTGACGAGCGTAAAGCATGGGATCATGCGCAGCATCCGATGGACACCTTTCAAACTGCGGCTCGCTACGAAATTTTATCTAGTGGGCTTTCATCCGTTGCTAAAGATACGCTGCTACAGGGTGGCAACGAGTCGTGATCCATCAGCAACTGAAGATATCTCTGTCAGCTCGTGATCAAGGAAATAGAGGTTCATGTGTGGCATTTGCCCTGGCTGGAATCAAAGGCTGCCTAGCCTGTCATGAACTAAGTCCCGAATACGCTTATCTCGCCGCAGTACACCAAAGCCCAAGCTGGCAGCCGAACACGGGGCTGGATGTTCGCGTGGCGGTATCAGCAACGAATACAGGTTTGCCTGAGGAGTGTGACTATCCTTATCAGCAAGATGAGCCTGCCCACCCTTTGCCCGCGTTGCCTGTCGGTTTGTCTCTATACGGCCCTCAGCTTACCTTCTTGCAGAAAGATTTAAGTGTCGTGAGAGATCGGCTAGCCGCAGGAGAGCCAGTCGGAACACTCATTGCGTTAACACCGTCGTTCATGTGTCCGAAAAACGGCATCGTTATGTTCGAGGCGGGTACGTATCAGGGATTGCACGCTGTTGTGATAGTGGGCTTCGGCCTAGATCCAGCAGGGCAGGAGTACTATCTCATTTGTAATAGTTGGGGGCACTCATGGGGGATCGAAGGTCATGCATGGCTGCCAGCAATCTATCTTGAGCACCACTCAACGTGCATCTACGGAGTTGCCTGATGGCGGAAGTTTTTCATCGAACAAGGGTGGTACAGGCCTGGTTGGCTGGTATTCGATATCTTGAATCGCAAAAGACGCTCGATGCTACGAACGTTATTCTGGCGATAGATTCCCCTATGCTAGCCGCGCAGGAGGATAAGTCCGTAGTTGAAGCTGTTAATTACGCGCTGAAGAAAAAAAATCCCTCTCGCAGTGTTATGACGGCAGCTGGGACTATATTCCCTCAGCCAATCTATCGGCGATATGGCAGGCCTGGTTGGTACGACCGCTACAAGAGCATCATGTCTCGCGGGAAGGAGCGTGGTAGCTGGGGGACGTATGCTCTGCGGATGATTGAGCGCAACGACGCTGCAGGTGAAGCCTTCAATCCGCTAGAGACAATAGTTACGAAGCTAGCCGCCTTGCGAGAGCGGGAGCTCGGCAAGTACAAAGCTGCTTATGAGCTCGGAGTGAGCGACCCACTGTTGGATCTTACGAACCCATGCAACGGCATAGGTTTCGAGTTGCCAACGTATAACCCGGCCGTTGATCGTAATATGTACATAGGCTCGCCTTGCCTAAGTCACGTGACATTCAAACTGATCGATGACAGGCTGGATATGACGGCCATCTATCGGTCTCATTATTATGCCGAAAGGGCTTTGGGTAACTTGATAGGTTTGGCGCAGCTGCAACATTATGTTGCAGTGGAGTCTGGGTTCGAGGTGGGGACCCTGACATGTATTTCAACTTACGCGAAGCTTGACGGTGGCTTGGGAGGGATAGGAGCTACGCGCGCACTTCTTACCTCGTTCCCTCCCGACGAAACACTTAAAGTAACGTAGCTTGGGGGGGGGCTTTGACGCCAAGGACTCCTTCCGGGATGTCGTACAGACGTCTCATGCCTCCCCGAAAGTCTTTAACTCCGCCATAGCTGGGGTGGCGAACCTGTATCACCTCAATCCCAAAGCGAGTTGCATAGTTCGCAGCATCCTGCCCAATCGCAACAATTCGACGTACGCCTAACCACTTTATTAGTGAGCTATTGAGGTCGGCTACCTGCGCCAGCTCTACCGCGGTGAAGCGTCGATTGGTGAGAGGTTTGTTCGCTTCGTGGGGATGAAGCGGGAATACATTCCAAAGTAGTGGAGGTCTTTTTATTACCTTAAGCACCCCCCAAATTTCGGCGGCGGTGCGCTCATTCGTAGCAGGGCCTTTGGTCGCCTGTCGAGATGAGCAGCCTGGGTAAAGCTTTGCCATCTCAGCCAAGTGAACCTCATCAGTTAAGGCGAGCCCTGTTCGGCGTCCGCCTCGATAGCCCAAGTCTCGGCCCATCCAAATTGTGTCTACGCCAATTTTTGCTGATGCACTCAAATAGGTTCGGAGATTGGTTCTCCGAAAAGAGGCGGCTTCAGCTCGATCATGAATCGGACAGGTGTCGGCGTATGGATTAAAAACATTTTCCAGTGATAGGCTCGCAAGCGCATTAACGAATGAGGTAGGGGTCATGGGGATATTTCAGTTGTCTATAGGTACAAAGGCGAGCTGGTGATTGAGCATATCAACTTCAACGGCGCCCGAGCGAGCTTCGCGGAGTTCTCGGAATACCTCGAAGCCTTTTAGAATGGCTAGCTCCCATTGCCACAGCGGACAGCGGGCAACCTCATAGCCCTCTACCATAGAGTGGATCTGCTTGAGAAGCCCGTACTCTAGCTCCCCTTCTTTAATTCCGCGGTAAAACTCTCGACGTTTAGCGTGATTGAATATCCAAGTGGCAATACCTTCCTCAATGATCATCGCGCGGGCACCGTCTTCATTTTCGTCCACGGATGGACTCGACTTCCGCTTTCTCTTCAGAAGGCTACGTAGTACAGGAGACCAGCCAAGGTATGCCATGTATGCTAGATGAAAAACATCGTGAAACCGATAGTCGTCAGGTTCGTTGCTATTATCTGTCAGGCGATCTCCGATGAACACTTCGTTCAGTTCCTGCACGACAGTCGTGGTGCCGTGAGGGCCGGGCAGCTCTAGAAATTTCATTCGTAAGGTTCGCGGAAGCTGCTCGTAGTAGGGGTATTCAGTCTCTGAGTCGAAGAAATCAACGAACCGAATCTCATCTCCAGGCCATCGGTTCTTGATCTTTTCTAGGTTGTCCCGCGCAACATCTTCCAGGTGAAGATTGAAGCTCGCGCAGCAGAGGGCAAGCTCCGCGAGCAGATTTCCCATATGTACTAGCAGCGAAGGCGTGCAGCCAGCCATTAGCTGCGATTCTGGGCTATTGCAAAAATTACCCGCAGCATGGGCTAATGCCGCCATTTGTAACGGGCGAACAATTGAGCCATCCTCCCGATGAGTGTCCAGCAGCGCATCGATCTGTCGGAAACTCACGGGATTAATGGGCTGTCGGTCGCTCTCCTTGAAACGGGCTCTAAGCAGTGAGAGGCATCGTTCACCCAGGTCATTTGGAGCCACTCCTACAAACATTGCAGACATCATAAGGTACCAGAGCGCGTCCCCAAGTTCTTCAGCCGCTACTTCGCTCTGCGAGTCCTCTAATCGATCGCGTTCAGCTTTCTTTACTGATGAAAGCAGCCCACCCACTTCGCCAAAAAAACCGAAGCGGAGGCTTTGAAGTGCTGTTGAGCCCTCTTTGAACTGTGAGCTACTGCTTGCCTTGAGGGCGTATTCCGGCAGCGACAAAGGCGTCGGCTGCTGTTTGGCTATCGGCGCCATGGCTCTCTCCTGAGTCAAACAGCGAAAGCTGTTGCATAATTTCCATTTGCATCTGCCTACGCATTTGTTTGCAACATCCAATAATTTCACGCCGACCTGCGCTGAGAGCGCCGAGTCGAATGGCGCGTGCGCGCATCGTCAATGTGACGTCGTAATGGGGATAGAAGCTTTCGCTTTGGAACCACCCCCTTTTTAATCCCAATCGAGCTGCAAAACTATGAAGTTCGTCTAGGGAGTCCGCTACTAAGTGGCACCAAACTCTCCCTTTCCAGTGAATTTCTTCCCTATCGACATAAACGGCCACGGCTAGCTTCTCTGTGCGTATTGTGCAAATATTATGCGTATTATGCCTAGAAACTTCAATATGATACCACCTGCAGAAATTGCTCGGCGGGTTCATTCCGCGCGTGTTGGCCGTGGTCTGACTCTCCAGGAGTTGGGTGCAGCATGCGAAGTGCACCATTCTCAGGTTTCGCGCATTGAGCGAGGGAAGGTTGTTCGGGTGAGCAAAAGCGTACGCAAAATATGCACATATTTGCAGATTTCATTGCTTGACTCGACGCCTAGTCCGGCACCGGAACTTATAACTAGAGTGGAGCGTTTGATTCGTAGATCTGCCGCCAGTGCGCGTGCAATTGAAGGCCTGGTTGCCGCACTGGAAGAGTTGGCAGGGGCTTGAGACTTTTGATCGTGCCTGGAATTCAGATCTATTGCTCTCCAGTATAGCCGGTTGTCCGCATAGTGCGGCGGAGTTGTTCTCAGTGTTGATAAGTGTTTTACCGCTTTAGCGGTATGCGAGCCTCTATCTAATGGGCACAACCTTCCCCTTCTCTCCTTCATTGTAAGCCGCGACAGACAGGCTCCCTGTCGCGGCTTGCTCAATATGCAGGCTCCACCACTCCATCATCGGCCTGCGCCGCTCGACGTAGTCAGCACGATTGTAGGCGCTTCTGACCTCGTTTTTGTCCACATGTGCCAGGGCGACCTCAATCAGTTCAGGATCAAACCCATGCTCGTTAAGGATGGTGCTCGCGATGGAGCGCATGCCATGACTGACTAGGCGGCCAGCAAAGCCCATGCGTTTCAACGCCATATTGGCGGTCTGGCTGTTGCAGTGGGTGCGCGGGTTCCGGTCAGCGGGGAAAACGTACTCTCTGTGTCCGCTGAAAGGCTTCACAGCCTCCAGGATTGCCAGCATGTGATCTGTCAGCGGCACGATGTGCGGGCGGCGCTTCTTCATCCGTTCTGCAGGTATGGTCCAGATTTTCTTGTCCAGGTCGATGTCTGCCCATCGTGTTGTTGCTGCCTCAACTGGGCGAGTCATGGTGTGCAATTGCCACTCGATCAGTGCACGTGTTGTGCGCTTGATAGATGCATTGGCGATAGCGACCATGAGTTCTGGCAGCTCATCTGGGCTCAAGGCGGCCATATTCTGCTTCTTGGGCTTTTTGAAGACCGCACGAATACCGCTCAGTGGGTTGGCTGGAATCAGGCCTGAGTTCACGGCGTAGGTCATGACCTCGTTCAGCCGTTGGGAAAGGCGTTTGACTGTTTCCAGGCTGCCTTTTGCTTCAATGGGGCGCAAAAGCTCGATTACCTTGGGCGCGGTAATGTTGGACACTTGGGTCTCACCAAGATCCGGAAAGACATGCAGGGTCAGTGAGCGCCAGATGTCTTCGGCATAGGCCGGCGTGACGCCCTCTTTCTTCAGCTCGAACCAGGCCTCGGCAACCTTCTTGAGCGTGTGCTCGCTAGCCGCGCGTTGCTGCTGTTTTATGCCGTCGCGATGCTCCTTCGGATCTATACCCTGAGCAATCAGTTGTCTGGCATCTACAGTGAGCTTTCGTGCTGTCGCCAATGAGGTTTCGGGGTAAGCCCCAAGTCCCATGTTCAGACGCTTCTTGGTCACTGGGTGGTAGTAGTTGAAGTTCCAGAGCTTGGAGCCATTGCTTCTCACTCGCAGCTGCAGGCCGTCCCCGTCACCCAGAACGTAGTCGGTTGCATTAGGGGTAGCGTTTTTGACCTTGGCTTCGGTGAGGCGTACGGCTTTGCCGCTCATTTTGGTATTCCACAGCTGATCTTGGTATTCCAAAAAATACCAGAGGAATGCTTGGAATACCATTTGGAATGCCAGAAGTGGTGGCTTCTGGTGGACGCTCGTGGACGTCAGTGCATCGTAACTTGTTGATTTTTGGTGTTTACAGGCACAAAAAAAGACGTCCGGAGACGTCTTTAGATGCTTATTTGGTGGAGCCGGGGGGATTTGAACCCCCGTCCGCCAGTCCGCCGCTATCGGTTCTACATGCTTAGCCATCTCTACTTAGTTAACTCCTCACCGCCCGAGTGGCAGGGTGTTTGGAGCGAGCTGTATAAGTTTTAGCCGTTACGTCTACAGCGAACTTGGCGGCGATCCTGTTCTATATGACAGCCAAATCTTCGGGTTTACAGGCATCCCCTAGAGGCTGCTAGCCGGCTTAAGCGGCTAGGGCGTAGTTGTCGTCGTTGGCAACTATAAGTGTGCAACAGTGGATTTACGAGTTCTGTTACCAACTCGGCATGCCCCTCAAGTTTTGTAACCGTCGTCGAATCCAAATCGGCCCCAAATCTTGCTGGTCAGTTCTAAGAGTGCATTGTACGGGAAAGGTTCCCGGGTTGAAAGGCGGCTGTGAGCAGGTTTGAGCAAACGCACGGGCTGTTTTGCGCATAAAAAAATACCCCGCTGAGCGGGGCTAGGCATTGCTTGCTTTGAACCTCTGCTGGTGGAGCAGACCAGCCTGGTTATCAATTCTGACCGGGGGCTGTCGGCAAAGTTCAGCGCAGGTGCAAAAAAATCAGCGATGGTTCTCGCGAACGATGCGCGCCTTCTCGCGGGCCCAGTCGCGTTCTTTCTCGGTTTCGCGTTTGTCGAAGTCCTTCTTGCCTCTGACCAGGGCTATCTCGCACTTGACCAGATGTTTTTTCCAGTACAGCGCCATAGGGACGCAGCTGTAGCCTTTTTGCTGCACGCCGCTGATCAGCTTCTCCAGCTCGCGGGCATTGAGCAACAGCTTGCGGGTGCGGATCGGGTCGGCGATCACGTGGGTGCTGGCGCTCAGCAGGGGCGTGATATGGGCGCCGAACAGGAAAGCCTCGCCATTCTTGAAGACGACATAGCTGTCGACCAGTTGGGCTTTGCCCGCGCGCAGGCTCTTCACTTCCCAGCCGGTCAGGGCCAGGCCGGCCTCGAAGCGTTCTTCGACGAAGTAGTCGTGTTTGGCCTTTTTGTTCAGCGCAATGGTGCCGCTGTTGGCCTGGGGTTTCTTTTGCTTGCTCATAGGCGGCGCATTATAGGGGGTTGTAGGGATTACCGCTATCGTTGGCCGGTGCTTTGCCCTTGTCCTGGTTGGTCAAAATCTGGACAATGCCTTCCTTTTTTCAAAGGCAGACCGGGTTTTCCCATGGCGAATGAGAATGTGTCGATCCACGGTATCTGGGCCAGTCGCTGGGTATTCATTCTGGCAGCGACCGGATCGGCGGTAGGGCTGGGCAATATCTGGAAGTTCCCCTACATGGCGGGTGTCTACGGTGGCGGTGCTTTCGTACTGGTCTATCTGCTGTGCATTGCCCTGATCGGTTTGCCGATTATGCTGGCCGAGACGGTGCTGGGACGCCGTGGCCGCCAGAGCCCGGTCAATACCTTGCGTAGCCTGGCCGTGCAGTCGGCGGCGTCGCCGCGCTGGTCCTGGGCGGCAATGATGGGCATGATCGCCGCCTTGCTGATTCTGTCGTTCTACAGTGTGGTGGCGGGCTGGTCGCTGGACTACATCATTGGCATGGGCCGTGGCGAGTTTGCCGCCATCGACGGTCCTGGTGCGGGCGAGCGGTTTAACGGGCTGACCGCTGCCCCCTGGCGGCTGACGCTCTGGCACAGTCTGTTCATGCTGGTGACGGCCTTTATCATTGCTCGGGGCGTAGTGGCTGGCCTTGAGCGCAGCTTGCGGATCATGATGCCGATGCTGTTCGTGCTGCTGGTGATTCTGCTCGGCTATGCGTTGACTACCGGCCACTTCATGGAAGGCGTTGAGTTCCTGTTCCATTTCAATCTGCGCGAAGTACCCGACGGCATTCTGGCGGCGATGGGGCACGCGTTCTTCACCCTGAGCGTGGGGGTGGGTTCGATCATGGTGTTCGGCGCCTACATGCCGAAAAAATCCTCAATCGGCAGCACAGTGATCACTGTGGCGCTGCTGGATACGGTGGTGGCGCTGACTGCTGGCCTGGCACTGTTCCCGATTGTGTTTGCGGCCGGGCTGGAGCCGGGCGGTGGTCCGGGCCTGATGTTTGTCACCCTGCCGATCGCTTTCGGCAACATTGCGATGGGCCAGGTGTTCGGCTTCATTTTCTTTGTGCTGGTGGCGGTGGCGGCCTGGAGTTCGGCCATTTCCATGCTGGAGCCGGCTGTGGCCTACTGGGTAGAGCGCAGTGGCCGCAGCCGAGCTCAGATTACCGGCTGTATTGCGCTGTTCTGCTGGGTCGTGGGTCTGGGTACGGCGCTGTCATTCAACGTGCTGGCCGATGCCAAGTTCTTTGTGCGTGATGCGCTGGGTTGGCATCTGATCCAGTGGGGGGCAGAGGGGGGTAAAACTTTCTTCGAGTTGGTTGATTATCTGACCAGTCGGATCATGTTGCCGCTGGGTGGCTTGCTGTTTGCGTTGTTCGCCGGTTGGGTACTGGATCGCGAGGTGTTCCGGGCTGAGTTGGGGCTCAGATACCCGCGGCTGTTCCCGGTGGTATATTGGCTGCTTCGCTACGTGGCGCCGGTAGGGGTGCTGATCGTGTTTGCCTCTGAACTGCTAAAGTGAAGGCCTTATGACTCATATTCAGCGCTCGGCCTTGTTGCCGTATACGGCCAGACAGATGTTTGATCTGGTTAATCGGGTAGAGCGTTATCCGGAGTTTCTGCCCTGGTGTTCACTGGCGGAGATCCTGGAAGAAACGGATGTGCAGATGCGAGCCCGGTTAACCGTGGCCAAGGCCGGGATGACGCAGGCGTTCACCACTCGCAATGAGCTGCTGCCGGGCCAGCGCATTGAGATGCGGCTGGAAAATGGTCCGTTCAGTGAGCTGCATGGTGTCTGGGAGTTCAAGGCGCTGGGTGAGGCGGCCTGCAAGATCAGCCTGGATCTGCATTTCAATTATGCCGGCCCGGTGGTCAAGGCGACGCTGGGGCCGTTGTTCAATCAGGCGGCCAACACCATGGTGGATGCTTTCTGCCAGCGGGCCAAGGAGCAATACGGTGGCTGAACGAACTATTGCCGTTGAAGTGGCCTATGCGCTGGCCCATAAGCAGAAAATCATCAGTCTGACAGTGCCCGAGGGTACCAGCATGCTGGAAGCTGCCAAGCTGTCGCGCATTGCCGAGCACTTTCCCGAACTGGATCTGGATGCCAGTGCCATGGGCGTGTTTGGTAAGACGGTACCCAAGCCGGCTGAGCGGATTCTTGCCCAGGGTGAGCGGGTCGAGATCTACCGGCCGCTGATAGCCGATCCCAAGGAAGTGCGCAAGCAGCGCGCGGCAAAAGCCAAGGCGGTTAAGGACGAGCAGGGCGAGCAGGAGTAGTGCAGACGACTCTGGCGCCATGCAGCAGCTTGGCGCCAGGATTGATGAGAGGTTTACTCGCCGGTGCCCAGCGGGGCGCCCAGATCGACCGGGTAGGTTTCGGTGCCGGAGCTGCGCGGGGCCTGGCCACCCATAATGGCTTCGTCGCGGCTGGTGCCGGGGACAAAGTCGCCACTCAGGCCTACCAGGCGATCATTCTCGAAGACCAATGAAATGCGTTCCTGGGTACGCGGGCTGTGCCCGGCCTTCATGCTGTACAGGTAGTCCCAGCGGTTGGGGTGCAGGGTGTCCTGAATCAGCGGGGTGCCCATGATGAAGCGGACTTGACGGGTGGTCATGCCGGGGCGCAATTGGTCGACCATGTCCTGAGTCACAACGTTACCCTGCTGGATGTCAATCTTGTAAACGCCGGGGAAGCCACAGGCGCTCAAACTGATCGCGCAAATGAGAATACACAAGATTTGGTTCAGGGTCTTTGGCATGACGTGGTAACATCCACTATTGTGAAATGGCTCAGTGAGCCATGAATCATACCCGACTGATCCCGCCCTGCGAAGCGCTGAACGAGAAACTGACCATGGTTGAAAATCAAGAACTCCGCAAAGCTGGCCTTAAGGTAACGCTGCCGCGAGTAAAAATCCTGCAGATGCTGGACAATTCCGAAGAGCGTCACATGAGCGCCGAGGATGTATACAAGTCCCTGATGGAGGCCGGAGAAGATGTTGGGTTGGCTACCGTTTACCGGGTTCTGACTCAATTTGAATCGGCCGGTCTGGTGGTGCGCCACAACTTCGACAGCGGTCATGCGGTGTTCGAGTTGGCCGATGGCGAGCATCACGACCATATGGTCTGTGTTGACTCCGGCGAGGTGATCGAGTTTTTCGATCCGGAAATCGAGCGTCGGCAGAAGGAAATCGTCCGTGAACACGGTTTCGAGCTGGTTGACCACAATCTGGTGTTGTACGTGAAGAAAAAAGGCGCCTGAGGCGCCTTTTTCACGTTTATGCTGTAAGCGAGAGCAGTTTGCGGGCGTGGGCCAATGACTCTTCGGTCAAGTCCACGCCGCCGAGCATGCGCGCCACTTCCTGAATGCGGCCGCTCTGGTCGAGTTCGTCAATCCGGGTGCGGGTTGAGTCCTTTTTTTGCTCCTTGCGCACGAACAGATGCTGATGCCCTTGGGCTGCGACCTGGGGCAGGTGGGTGACGGTAAGCACCTGGCCGCGCTCGCCAAGCTGGCGCAGCAGTTGACCGACGATCTCGGCGGTGGGGCCGCCAATGCCAACGTCCACTTCGTCGAATACCAGAGTCGGCACCCGTGACGTTTGTGCGGTGATGACCTGAATCCCCAGGCTGATGCGTGACAGTTCGCCGCCGGAGGCGACCTTGGCCAGTGGCTTGGCGGGCTGCCCGGGGTTGGCGCTGACCAGAAACTCGACGCTTTCCAGTCCATTGGGTGGATAGTTGCCCGGGTTCAGGGGCGCTAGCTGTAGTTCGATCCGCCCGCCCGGCATGCCCAGACGCTGAATTTCACTGGTGACAGCCTTGGCCAGTTTTTGCGCGGCTTTGTGGCGAATGCCGGATAGTTTGTCGGCTAGTTGCTGGTAATGCTCGCGGTAGGCCTTGAGTTCGTCGCCCAGGCGCTCGATGTCGGCATCGCGTTGCTGGAAGCTCTCCAGTTCGTCGATCAGGCGCTGTTGCAGGGCCGGCAGCTCCTCGGGGTTGACCCGGTGCTTGCGGGCCAGTTCGTAGATGCTGCCCAGCCGCTCTTCAACTTCCTGCTGGCGTTGTGGGTCGGCCTCAAAGTGATCCAGGTAGCGGCTCAGCTCACCAACGGCTTCTTCAACCTGGATCTGGGCGCTGGCCAGCAGGTTGTGGGCTTCGTTGAGGTGGCGGCTGTGTTCGGTCAGGCCGCCCAGGCGGTTGAGGCTGGAGGTCATGGCCTGCAGCACGCTGCCAGTGTCGTTCTCGCTGCACAGGTTGATCACCTGCTGGCAGGCCATCAGAATCTGTTCGGCATTGGCCAGTTGACGCTGTTCGCCCTCCAGCAGTTCCAGTTCGCCGTCGAGCAGGCTGAGGTTGTCCAGTTCTTCAAGCTGGTAGCTCAGCAGTTGCAGGCGCGCCTCCTGTTCGTCGTTGTGTTCGCTGGCCTGCTGCAGGGCCTGCTCGGTCTGGCGGCAGCGCTGTGCGGCCAGTTGAATCTGGCGGGCCAGGTCGCTGGCGCCGGCGTACTCATCGAGCAGCCGGCGATGGGTCTCGGTCTTGAGCAGTGACTGGTGCTCATGCTGGCTGTGGATGTCGATCAGCATTTCGCCGAGGGTCTTGAGATCTTGCTGGGGGCAGGGACTGCCGTTGATGTAGCCGCGCGATCGGCCTTCGGCGGTGATCACTCGGCGCAGAATCACCTGTTGCTCGGGGCTGTCCAGGTCACGATCGTCCAGCCAGGCCTGAGCTTCGGGAATCTTGCTGATGTCGAAGGTGGCGAGGATGTCGGCCTTGTCGGCGCCAGGGCGCACGGCGCCGCTGTCGGCGCGGTCGCCCAGGGTGAGTGCCAGAGCGTCAAGCATGATCGATTTGCCGGCCCCGGTCTCGCCGGTAATGGCGCTCATGCCGCCTTTGAGCTCAAGTTCGAGATGGTCGACAATGGCGTAATTGTTCACTGCCAGATGTACCAGCATGACCTTGCTCCCCTCCGGTGATTATTTGTTCTGGTTATTTATACAGTACTTATGTTGGCTCCGACAAGAGCTGAGGATTCCTTTGCGCCAGCCCTTGAAGCTGGCGCCAGCGTCCCCATATAGGCTGTCACTATTGGTTGCTTATTTTTCGCTTAATCGGGCTGTATGCCCTTTGCATCACAGGAGATTTCCATGGCGGATGACTATAAACAGGATCTGAACGGCCAGGCGCCTGACGCTGGGGATGTGGTTGAGACCCAGGCCGACGAGGATCTGGCCGCCCGTGTCGCCAGTCTGGAAGAGCAATTGGCGACAGCGCAGGATCAGTTGCTGCGCGCTGCTGCCGATGTGCAGAACGCCCGTCGTCGGGCTGAGCAGGATGTCGAGAAGGCGCACAAGTTCGCGCTGGAGCGCTTCGCCGGTGATCTGTTGCCGATTCTCGACAGTCTGGAGCGTGGCATGGAGCTGTCTGATCCCAATGATCCGGCGATCAAGCCGATGCGCGAAGGCATCGAGCTGACCCTGAAAATGTTTACCGATACTCTGGGTCGTTTCCAGGTCCAGGCAGTGGAGCCGCATGGCGAGCCCTTCAACCCTGAACTGCATCAGGCCATGGCTATGGAGGAGAGCGCCGCTGTTGAGCCCAATACCGTGCTCAAGGTCTTCCAGAAAGGCTACACCCTGAGTGGTCGTTTGCTGCGTCCGGCGATGGTGGTGGTGAGCAAGACCCCGAGTGATAAACCGGCCGCGCCGCAAATTGACGAGCAGGCTTGAAATTGCTGTGAGCGCCCCCATTTAGTGGGCATGACAGATTGAACCGGCCGCGGGTAAAGCGGCGAGCAGATTCGGAGAACGAGTAATTATGGGCAAAATTATCGGTATCGACCTGGGGACTACCAACTCCTGCGTCGCCATCATGGAAAACGGTGCCACCAAGGTGATCGAGAACGCCGAGGGTGCGCGCACTACCCCGTCCATCGTCGCCTACACCAACGATGGCGAGACCCTGGTTGGTCAGTCGGCCAAGCGTCAGTCGGTAACCAACCCGCAGAACACCCTGTATGCGGTCAAGCGCCTGATCGGTCGTCGGTTTGACGAGGACGTGGTGCAGAAGGACATCAAGCTGGTGCCCTACAAGATCGTCAAGGCTGACAACGGTGACGCCTGGGTTGAAGCCAAGGGCGAGAAAATGGCACCGCCGCAGGTGTCGGCAGAAGTGCTGAAGAAGATGAAGAAAACCGCCGAGGACTACCTGGGCGAGCCGGTTACCGAAGCGGTGATCACCGTGCCGGCCTACTTCAACGACAGTCAGCGTCAGGCCACCAAAGATGCCGGCCGGATTGCGGGCCTGGAAGTCAAGCGGATCATCAACGAGCCGACTGCCGCAGCGCTGGCCTACGGCATGGACAAGGCCCGCGGTGACTCCACTATCGTGGTTTACGACCTGGGTGGCGGCACCTTCGACGTGTCGGTGATTGAGATCGCCGAGGTCGATGGCGAGCATCAGTTCGAGGTGTTGGCCACCAATGGCGATACCTTCCTCGGTGGTGAGGACTTCGATCTGCGCCTGATCGACTATCTGGCCGACGAGTTCAAGAAAGAGAATGGCGTTGATCTGCACAACGATCCGCTGGCTCTGCAGCGTCTGAAAGAGGCTGCCGAGAAGGCCAAGATCGAGCTGTCCTCCAGCCAGCAGACCGACGTTAATCTGCCGTACATCACTGCCGACGCCTCCGGTCCCAAGCACCTGAATGTCAAGGTGACCCGGGCCAAGCTGGAGTCGCTGGTCGAGGATCTGGTCAAGCGCAGCCTTGAGCCGTGCCGTGTGGCGATGAAGGATGCTGGTCTGGATGTGTCCGAGATCAACGAGGTCATCCTGGTTGGTGGTCAGACCCGGATGCCGATGGTGCAGAAGGCGGTTACCGAGTTCTTCGGCAAGGAGCCGCGCAAGGACGTCAACCCTGACGAGGCCGTGGCCATCGGTGCGGCGATTCAGGGTGCGGTGTTGGCCGGTGACGTCAAGGATGTGCTGTTGCTCGATGTGACCCCGCTGTCGCTGGGGATCGAGACCATGGGTGGGGTGATGACCGCGCTGATCGAGAAGAACACCACTATCCCGACCAAGAAGTCGCAGGTGTTCTCGACTGCCGATGATAACCAGACGGCCGTGACCATTCACGTGCTGCAGGGCGAGCGCAAGCAGGCTGGACAGAACAAGTCGCTGGGTCGCTTCGATCTGGCCGACATCCCGCCGGCGCCGCGCGGCGTACCGCAAATCGAGGTCAGCTTCGATATCGATGCCAACGGTATTCTCAACGTGTCGGCCAAGGACAAGGCGACCGGCAAGCAGCAGTCGATCGTGATCAAGGCCTCTTCGGGTCTGAGCGAGGACGAAATCGAGCAGATGGTGCGTGATGCTGAGGCCAATGCCGAGGAAGATCGCAAGTTCGAAGAGCTGGTGACTACCCGCAACCAGGGTGATCAGCTGGTGCATGCCACCCGCAAGACCCTCAAGGAGGTGGGCGACAAGGCCACCGATGAGGAAAAAGCGGCGATTGAGAAAGCCCTGGCTGAGCTGGAAGAAGCGGTCAAGGGTGACGACAAGGAGCTGATCGAAGCCAAGATCAATGCCCTGTCAGAGGTCTCCGGTCCGGTGGTGCAGAAGATGTATGCCGAACAGGCACAGGCCGCCCAGGCGGGCGAGGCTCAGGCCGATGCGGCTCAGGGCGGCGCCGATGATGTAGTGGACGCCGAGTTTGAAGAGGTCAAGGACAACAAGTGATGTCCCGGCCGTCTGTACCAGCAGACAGGTAACTGTGCCAGGCAACGCGGGACTTAGCTCCCGCGTTGCCGTTTGTGCCGCAAGCGTGTTGTGAAGGAAACGGAAACGATGGCCAAGCGTGATTATTATGAGGTGCTGGGCGTGGAGCGCGGCGCCAGTGAAGCCGAGCTGAAGAAGGCCTATCGCCGTCTGGCAATGAAGTATCACCCGGATCGCAATCCGGACGATAAAGAGGCGGAAGAAAAGTTCAAGGAGGCCAACGAGGCCTACGAAGTGCTGACCGACGCCCAGAAACGTGCTGCCTATGACCAGTATGGGCATGCCGGAGTCGATCCGAACATGGGGGCCGGGGCCGGTGGTTTTGGTGGTGGCGCCAGTTTTTCGGATATCTTTGGCGATGTGTTCGGCGACATCTTCGGTGGTGGCGGCGGGCGTGGTGGCCGTTCCAGCGTGCAGCGTGGCAGTGATCTGCGCTATACCCTGGAGTTGGACCTGGAAGAGGCTGTACGCGGCACGACCGTAACCATTCGGGTGCCGACGCTGGCCGAGTGCAAGACCTGTAACGGGACTGGGGCCAAGAAGGGCTCAAGCCCGGTCACCTGTACCACCTGTGGCGGGCATGGTCAGGTGCGCATGCAGCAGGGCTTCTTCTCGGTACAGCAGACCTGTCCGCGCTGTCATGGCGGCGGCAAGATGATTACCGACCCCTGTGGTGATTGTCATGGCCATGGTCGGGTGGAAGAGCAGAAGACCTTGTCGGTCAAGGTACCGGCTGGTGTGGACACCGGCGACCGCATCCGCCTGGCGGGCGAGGGCGAGGCCGGGGTCAATGGCGGCCCGTCGGGTGATCTGTATGTGGTGGTCTCGGTGCGTGAGCACAAGCTCTTTCAGCGTGACGGCAAGAACCTCTATTGCGAAGTGCCGGTCAGCTTTGCCGATGCTGCGCTGGGTGGCGAGCTGGAAGTGCCGACTCTGGATGGTCGGGTCAAATTGAAAATCCCTGAAGGCGCCCAGACCGGCAAGCTGTTCCGGCTGCGAGGCAAGGGTGTGGTGCCGGTGCGTGGTGGTTCGGCAGGCGATCTGCTGTGTCGGATCGTGGTCGAGACGCCGGTCAATCTGACCAAGCGCCAGCGCGAGCTGCTTGATGAATTGCGCAGCACCCTGGAGGCCGAAGGCTCCAATCAGTCGCCGCAGGCCAAAAGCTGGTTCGAAGGGGTGAAAAAATTCTTCGAAGATATGAAGTCCTGAGCGGAGTGAATCCATGAGACGAATCGCAGTGATTGGCGCTGCCGGGCGTATGGGCAAGACCCTGATCGAGGCTGTGACCCAGGCTGAAGGTGCGGCATTGACTGCCGCCATCGAGCGTCCGCAGAGCACTCTGGTTGGGGCTGACGCTGGCGAGCTGGCCGGGGTTGGGCGCCTGGGCGTGACGGTGGCCGGAAGTCTGGAGCAGGTGCTGGATGATTTCGATGTGCTGATCGATTTCACTCATCCGACCAGTACCCTGGTCAATCTGGAGTTGTGCCGGGCCCATGGTAAGGCCATGGTGATTGGCACTACCGGTTTTTCCGAGGAGGAAAAGCAGCAGATCGCCGAAGCGGCCAGGCAAATTGGCGTAGTGTTTGCCCCGAACTTCAGTGTGGGCGTCAACCTGTGCCTGAAGCTGCTGGATATGGCTGCCCGGGTAATGGGTGACGATGCCGATATCGAAGTGATCGAGGCGCACCATAGGCACAAGGTCGATGCGCCTTCGGGTACGGCGCTGCGCATGGGTGAGGTGGTGGCCCAGGCGCTGGGGCGTGATCTGCACAAGGTTGCAGTCTATGGTCGCGAGGGTCAGACCGGCGCCCGCGCGCGTGAAACCATTGGCTTTGCCACAGTGCGGGCGGGCGATGTGGTAGGTGACCATACTGTGCTGTTCGCCACTGAAGGCGAGCGGGTGGAAATCACCCATAAGGCTTCAAGTCGGATGACTTTCGCCAATGGGGCTGTGCGTTCGGCATTGTGGCTGGAAACTCAGGGGGCGGGCCTGTATGACATGCAGGATGTACTGGCGCTGCGCTGAGTGTGACTGAATGGACAAGGCCCGGCCAATGCCGGGCTTTGTCGTATCTGGGATGGGCTTAGCTGCTCTGGTTGGCGACCCGGACCTGTTCGCGGGCCAGCATGTCCAGGGTCTGAATGTTGCGTTGCAGATAAAAAGCGGCAATGGTCGGCACCCAATCTTCGTAATACTTGATCAGGCGCGGCTGGATGAAAGTGTATTGTTTGTCCAGTCGACTGAGTGTGGCCTGCTGGTCGGGGAATAGGCTGTGCAGTTTGCTGGCGCGCTCGGTGATGCGTTGGTCCATGGCGGCAAAGATGCCCTCATCAGCGTCCATGAAGTACACGCCAACCGAGCTGAACATGTTGTTCTGGTATAGCAGCAGGATCTGGTTGGTTTCCAGGCTCTGTTGGTGCAGGGCCAGCAGTTGCTCGGATGCGCTGCTGGTCTGTTCGTCGTAAAGTTGCGCGGCGGTGCGTTCCAGGCGGCCGTGGGCCTGCATGATGCGGTTGACCGTGGCGAGGTTGAAGTGGGCTTCTTCTTCTGGTTGCCCTTCCAGTTCGCGGATCAGGTTGACGAAGTCGGTGTAGGGGCTGCGTAGTTCGTTGGGGTTGCCGAGCTGGCGCAGGAGCTGGTCCATGCGGTTCAGGGCTTGATTATAGGTTTCGCGGTTACCCGGCTCGCGTACTCGCTCATAGAGGTTGTTGTCGATCAGCAGGTAGGTTCCGGCGATATAGCCTTCACTGCGGAACTCATGCAGGGTTTGCAGGCGTTGCAGGTCGGCCTGGGCCAAGGGCGCCATGCACAACAATATCAGTACGATGAAGTTGCGTTTCAGGTGCACTACCATGGTGTTGTCCCCGAGTTTTTCTTTTTGTTGTGATGCAAGTCGTGACCGGTCACCAGGGTCTGTGCTGCCGGCGGGGTGGCGCCTGGGCAGATGACTGCATGCGTTCATCGGGGTTTTTATCACAGTTGACCGAAGGATGAAACACAATGGGATTGTGTCCGGTTGTTGCGGTCGGGCGAACGGTGCCATTCGGTGTGGATATTTTGGGGTCAAGCCGCTAGACTATGGCGCTAATCTGTCTATCTAGCGCGTATCTGACAATGCCTTGTAGCGGGATGTGGTGTCACGGCACCTCATTCCCGCTTTTGTGCAGCCCGCGTTTGGTAAAACGTGTCAGCTCAATCGGAGGTTTTCTTGTCCAAGCCAGCCATTCTCGCCCTTGCCGACGGCAGTATTTTCCGCGGTGAGGCCATCGGCGCCGACGGCCACAGTGTCGGTGAGGTCGTGTTCAATACGGCCATGACCGGTTATCAGGAGATCCTCACCGATCCGTCCTACTCCCGCCAGATCGTAACCCTGACCTACCCGCATATCGGCAATACCGGTGTTACTCCCGAAGATGTTGAAGCCGATCGGGTGCACGCTGCCGGTCTGGTCATTCGCGATCTGCCACTGCTGGCCAGCAGTTGGCGCTGCAAGCAGAGCCTGCCCGATTACCTCAAAGACAACGGTGTGGTGGCCATTGCCGGTATCGATACCCGCCGGCTGACCCGCATTCTGCGTGAAAAGGGCTCGCAAAACGGCTGCATCATTGCCGGTGATTCGGTCAGCGAGGAGCAGGCGCTTGAGCTGGCGCGCAGCTTCCCGGGGCTCAAGGGCATGGACCTGGCCAAGGAAGTCACGGTCAAAGCGCCCTACCAGTGGCGCTCCAGTGTCTGGGAGCTGGCCAGTGACAGCCATCCCGAGCGAGCCGATGCCGAACTGCCCTACCATGTTGTGGCCTATGACTACGGGGTCAAGACCAACATTCTGCGCATGCTGGTGGCGCGCGGCTGCCGCCTGACCGTGGTGCCGGCCCAGACGCCGGCCAGTGAAGTGCTGGCGCTGAATCCGGATGGGGTATTCCTGTCCAATGGCCCCGGTGATCCGGAGCCCTGCGATTATGCGATCCAGGCCATTCGCGAGATTCTCGAAACCGAGACTCCGGTCTTCGGTATCTGTCTGGGGCATCAGTTGCTGGCCCTGGCCTCGGGCGCCAAGACAGTGAAGATGGGCCATGGCCACCATGGCGCTAACCACCCGGTGCAGGATCTGGATAGCGGCGTGGTAATGATCACCAGCCAGAACCACGGTTTTGCTGTCGATGAGACGAGCCTGCCGGGTAACCTGCGTGCTACCCACAAGTCGTTGTTCGACGGCACGCTGCAGGGCATTGAGCGCACCGACAAGGCCGCTTTCAGCTTCCAGGGACACCCCGAAGCCAGCCCCGGCCCGCATGATGTCGCGCCGCTGTTCGACCGTTTCATCGAGGCTATGGCCAAGCGCCGCTAAACCGCCGGAATACAGGATTTACTGAAGATCATGCCAAAACGTACAGACATTCAAAGCATTCTGATTCTCGGCGCTGGCCCCATCGTTATCGGCCAGGCCTGTGAATTTGACTACTCCGGCGCTCAGGCCTGCAAGGCGCTGAAGGAAGAGGGATACCGGGTGATTCTGGTGAACTCCAACCCGGCCACCATCATGACCGACCCGGCCATGGCTGATGCCACCTACATCGAGCCGATCAAGTGGCAGACGGTAGAGAAGATCATCGAGAAGGAGCGCCCGGATGCGGTGCTGCCGACCATGGGTGGCCAGACCGCACTGAACTGTGCGCTGGATCTGGAAAAGCACGGCGTGCTGGAGAAGTACGGTGTCGAGATGATCGGCGCCAATGCCGACACCATCGACAAGGCCGAGGACCGTTCGCGCTTCGACAAGGCCATGAAGTCCATTGGTCTGGAGTGCCCGCGTTCGGGTATCGCCCACAACATGGACGAGGCCAATGCGGTACTCGATCAGGTTGGTTTTCCGTGCATTATCCGCCCGTCGTTCACCATGGGTGGCACCGGTGGCGGGATCGCCTACAACCGTGAAGAGTTCGAGGAAATCTGTAATCGTGGTCTGGACCTGTCGCCGACCAACGAGCTGCTGATCGACGAGTCGCTGATCGGTTGGAAAGAGTACGAGATGGAAGTGGTCCGCGATAAGAAGGACAACTGCATCATCGTCTGCTCAATCGAAAACTTCGATCCGATGGGTGTGCATACCGGTGACTCGATCACTGTTGCTCCGGCCCAGACGCTGACCGACAAGGAATATCAGATCATGCGCAACGCCTCGCTGGCGGTGCTGCGTGAGATTGGTGTGGAAACCGGCGGCTCCAACGTGCAGTTCGGTATCTGTCCGAATACCGGGCGGATGGTGGTGATCGAGATGAATCCGCGGGTGTCGCGTAGTTCGGCGCTGGCCTCCAAGGCCACCGGTTTCCCGATTGCCAAGATCGCCGCCAAGCTGGCAGTCGGTTACACCCTCGATGAGTTGCAAAACGACATTACTGGTGGCCGCACCCCGGCTTCGTTCGAGCCGTCGATCGACTACGTGGTCACCAAGATTCCGCGTTTCGCTTTCGAGAAGTTCCCCAACGCCGACGCCCGTCTGACCACCCAGATGAAATCCGTGGGCGAGGTCATGGCCATCGGTCGTACCTTCCAGGAATCGATGCACAAGGCCCTGCGCGGGCTGGAAGTTGGCGTGGTGGGCCTTGATCCCAAGGTTGATCCGGCCAGTGCCGAAGTGCGCGCCGAAGTCATTCGTGAGCTGACCGTGCCCGGTGCTGATCGGATCTGGTATGTGGCGGATGCCTTCCGCATCGGCATGAGCCGGGACGAGGTGTTTGAGCTGACCCGGATTGATCCCTGGTTCCTGATCCAGATCGAGGACTTGGTTAAGGACGAAGAGCGGGTCAAGACGCTGGGGCTGGCCAACATCGACCGCGATCTGATGTATCGGCTCAAGCGCAAGGGCTTCTCCGACGCCCGTCTGGCTCAGTTGCTGGCAGTCAGCGAGAAAACCCTGCGTAGTCACCGTCAGAAGCTTAAGGTGCAACCGGTGTACAAGCGGGTCGACACCTGCGCCGCTGAGTTCGCCACCGATACCGCCTACATGTATTCGACCTACGAGGAAGAGTGTGAGGCCAATCCGAGCGGGCGCGACAAGATCATGGTGCTGGGCGGTGGCCCGAACCGGATCGGTCAGGGTATCGAGTTCGATTACTGCTGTGTGCATGCTGCGCTGGCGATGCGTGAAGACGGTTACGAGACCATCATGGTCAACTGCAACCCGGAAACCGTATCGACTGACTACGACACCTCTGATCGTCTGTACTTCGAGCCGGTGACCCTGGAAGACGTGCTGGAAATTGTCCGGGTTGAGCGGCCCAAGGGCGTGATCGTCCAGTATGGCGGCCAGACCCCGCTGAAACTGGCGCGGGCGCTGGAAGAGGCCGGGGTGCCGATTATCGGCACCAGTCCCGAAGCGATTGACCGGGCTGAAGACCGTGAGCGCTTCCAGCAGATGGTCGAGCGGCTGAATCTGCTGCAGCCGCCGAATGCCACCGCGCGCAGCGAGGATCAGGCCATCGCCCTGTCAAAGACCATCGGCTACCCGCTGGTGGTGCGTCCGTCCTATGTACTGGGCGGCCGGGCCATGGAGATCGTCTATCAGGAAGACGAGCTGCGCCGTTACATGCGCGAGGCGGTCAAGGTGTCGAATGACAGCCCGGTACTGCTCGATCACTTCCTCAACTGCGCCATCGAAGTCGATATCGATGCCGTTTCCGACGGTACCGATGTGGTGATCGGCGCGATCATGCAGCATATCGAGCAAGCTGGCGTGCACTCCGGTGACTCGGCCTGCTCACTGCCGCCGTACTCGTTGCCGGCCAATATTCAGGATCAGATCCGCGAGCAGGTGCGCAAGATGGCGCTCGAGCTTGGCGTGGTTGGTCTGATGAACGTGCAGATGGCAGTGCAGGGCGAGACCATCTATGTGATTGAGGTCAACCCGCGGGCCTCGCGTACCGTGCCGTTCGTCTCCAAGTGCATTGGCCAGTCGCTGGCCAAGATTGCTGCTCGGGTCATGGCCGGCAAAACCCTGAAGGAGCTGGGCTTTACCCAGGAAGTTGTACCGCCGTACTTCAGTGTCAAGGAGGCGGTGTTCCCGTTCGCCAAGTTCCCTGGCGTGGACCCGATCCTTGGTCCGGAAATGAAGTCCACCGGCGAAGTCATGGGTGTTGGCGACAGTTTTGCCGAAGCCTATGCCAAGGCGCAGGTTGGGGCTGGCGAGCGCCTGCCGACCGGCGGCTGCGCGTTCCTCAGTGTACGCGAAGACGACAAGCCATTTGTTGCTGAGGTGGCGCGTGATCTGGTTGAACTGGGGTTCGAGGTTGTGGCTACCAGTGGTACCGCCAAGGTGATTGAGGCGGCCGGTATCCCAGTGCGTCGGGTTAACAAGGTGACCGAAGGGCGTCCGCACATTGTCGATATGATCAAGAACGATCAGGTCAGTCTGGTGATCAACACCACCGAAGGCCGTCAGTCGATTGCCGACTCCTATTCGATTCGTCGCAATGCCCTGCAGCACAAGGTCTACTCGACCACTACCCTGGCCGGTGGCCAGGCTATCTGCATGGCGCTGAAGTTTGGTCCGGAGAAGATCGTACGTCGACTCCAGGATCTGCACGCAGGAATTTGATATGAAGTATCCGATGACCAAGCAGGGCGCTGAAGCCCTCGAAGTTGAACTCAAGCAGCTCAAGAGCGTGGTGCGGCCGCAGCTCAGTCAGGCGATTGCCGAGGCGCGTGAGCTGGGTGATCTCAAGGAGAACGCCGAATACCATGCTGCGCGCGAGCAGCAGGGTATGGTCGAGGCGCGCATCCGTGATATCGAGGGCCGCCTGTCCAATGCCCAGGTGATTGATGTCACCAGTATTCCGCATACCGGCAAGGTGATCTTCGGCACGACCGTGACTATTGCCAATGTCGATACCGACGAGGAAGTGGTGTACCAGATTGTTGGTGAGGATGAGGCAGACATCAAGTCCGGCAAGATTTCCGTGGGCTCGCCCATCGCGCGCGCCCTGATCGGCAAGGACGAAGGTGATGTGGTTGCGGTCAGGACGCCGGGCGGTGTGGTCGAATACGAAATCGTCGAGGTGCGTCACCAGTGAGCGACATGCTAACCCGGCCAGCTCCGCGCGGTGGCCGGGTGGCTTGGCAGCTGGCTCAAACCCTCTGGGTTGGTGGTGTCTGGGTGGTTCATTTCGTTCTGCTGCCAGCGCTTGATCGTTTTGGCCTGGCGGCGCTGCTGGTCAATGAAATCGGTGCGTTCATGCGGCCGCTGATGATTGGTTTCGCCGCGGTGTGCGCGCTGCTGCAATTGCTGGTAGCGGGCGTTGCTCTGGGTGCACGCTGCTGGCGCGATCTGCGTGGTCAGCTACTGTTGCTGGTGCTGTTGGCTTGTACGGTATTCTTCGTCGCGCGTGGTTTTGCTGACGGCGAATACTGGGCGATGTTCGCCTATCTGGTCGTGGCGTTTGCCGGCCTGGTGCTGGTGTTGCAACCCAGGCCTGACGAGGATGTCGAACTGCTCAGGCGTTCTTGAAGCGCAGCAGGTTGGACAGGTTGGCGTTGGGTTGCTTGCTGCGGCGCAGCAGGATGGCCATTTTGCCGATGACCTGAACCAGTTCGGCGCCGGTCTGCTGGCAGATCTCGCTGATCAGCGCCTGCTTGGCTTCACGGTCGGCGACGCTGAGGCGGATCTTGATCAGTTCGTGATCGTTCAGGGCGCGCTCCAGTTCAGCCAGCACGCCGGCGCTGACGCCCTGTTCACTGACGATTACCACCGGTTTGAGGTGGTGGCCGATCTTCTTGAGGTCTTTCTTCTGTGCCGAGCTGAGCGCCATAATGATCCGAGTGCTTTCCTAAGGTAATGGAGTGAAAGCGCATAGTTTAACCGGCGGCGCGATCCGCTGCACGAGGTATTCCGTGGCCCGATCCAAAACCAGCAAAGGCTGGCTGAAAGAGCATTTCGACGATCCTTTCGTCAAAAAGGCGCAGAAGGACGGCTATCGTTCGCGCGCCAGTTACAAACTGCTGGAAATCCAGGAGCGTGATCGCCTGCTCAGGCCAGGCATGACGGTTCTCGATCTGGGGGCGGCGCCGGGTGGTTGGTCGCAGGTCGCCAGCCGGGTGCTGGGGGAGAAGGGGCGGCTGATTGCCTCGGATATCCTGCCGATGGATAGTATTGCTGATGTCACTTTCATCCAGGGTGACTTTACCGAGGATAGCGTGTTCGAAGCCATTCTGGCCGCTATTGGTGATCAGCCGGTCGACCTTGTTATTTCCGACATGGCCCCCAATATGAGTGGTACGCCTGCGGTGGATCAGCCGCGCGCCATGTATCTGTGCGAGTTGGCGTTGGATATGGCTACCAGGGTGTTGCGCCCGGGTGGCGACTTTTTGATCAAGGTGTTCCATGGTGAAGGTTTTGATGAGTATTACCGGGGCATGCGCGGCCAGTTTGACAAGCTGCTGACCCGCAAGCCGGATGCCTCGCGTGGTCGTTCGCGGGAAACCTACCTGCTGGCGCGTGGATTCAAGGGTGGTGATCACTGAGAGTCCCGCTGGGCGACATAGGGCGTTACACTGGCCGATCTGCCGTCAGGGGTGAAACTGGTGTAAGGTAATCGTGTCTAAGCAGACACACGATTTTAGCGAAGGCTTTGCCGGCGAGCGGCGGAGCAAGAGGGTAGGACTTTGAACGATATGGCGAAAAACCTCATTCTGTGGTTGATCATTGCCGCCGTCCTGGTCACGGTGATGAACAACTTCAGCAGTCCCAGTGAGCCGCGTACCGTAAATTACACCGAGTTCCTGGAGCTGGTTAAGGATCGCCAGGTCGAGCGGGTGACGGTTGATGGCTTTGTAATCACTGGCAAGCGGCGCGATGGCGAGACCTTCAAGACCGTACGGCCGGCGATTCAGGATAGCGGTCTGATCGGTGACCTGCTGAACAATGATGTGGTGGTCGAGGGCAAACAGCCCGAGCAGCAGAGCATCTGGACTCAGTTGCTGATCGCCAGCTTCCCGATTCTGATCATCATCGCGCTATTCATGTTCTTCATGCGTCAGATGCAGGGCGGTGGTGGTGGTCGTGGCGGGCCGATGAGCTTCGGCAAGTCCAAAGCGCGAATGCTGTCTGAGGACCAGGTCAAGACTACCTTTGCCGATGTCGCCGGGTGTGACGAGGCGAAGGAAGAGGTCAGCGAACTGGTCGAGTTTCTGCGTGATCCAGGCAAGTTCCAGCGCCTGGGCGGCCATATTCCGCGTGGCGTACTGATGGTCGGTCAGCCCGGTACCGGTAAAACCCTGCTGGCCAAAGCCGTCGCGGGCGAAGCCAAGGTGCCGTTTTTCACCATTTCCGGTTCCGACTTCGTGGAAATGTTCGTAGGTGTCGGTGCCAGCCGGGTTCGCGACATGTTTGATCAGGCCAAGAAGCATGCGCCGTGCATTATCTTCATCGACGAGATCGATGCCGTGGGTCGCCATCGTGGCGCCGGTCTGGGTGGCGGGCATGACGAGCGAGAGCAGACCCTGAACCAGTTGCTGGTTGAGATGGACGGTTTCGAGGCCAATGACGGCATCATTGTGGTGGCTGCTACCAACCGTCCGGACGTTCTCGACCCGGCGCTGCTGCGCCCGGGCCGGTTTGATCGTCAGGTGGTGGTGGGCTTGCCGGATGTGCGTGGTCGTGAGCAGATTCTCAAGGTGCACATGCGCAAGGTTCCGGTTGGCGATGACGTCAAGCCGTCCCTGATTGCTCGCGGTACGCCGGGTTTCTCCGGGGCCGACCTGGCCAACCTGGTCAACGAGGCTTCGCTGTTCGCGGCCCGGGCCAACAAGCGCCTGGTGGAAATGAAGGAATTCGAGCTGGCCAAGGACAAGATCATGATGGGGGCCGAGCGCAAGTCGATGGTCATGTCCGAGAAGGAGAAGCTCAATACTGCTTATCACGAGTCCGGTCACGCGATTGTTGGCCGGCTGGTGCCCGAGCATGACCCGGTTTACAAGGTGTCAATCATTCCTCGTGGTCGGGCCTTGGGTGTGACTATGTTCCTGCCTGAAGAGGATCGCTACAGCCTTTCCAAGCGTGCGCTGGAAAGTCAGATCTGCTCGCTGTTTGGTGGTCGGATCGCTGAAGAGATGACTCTGGGCTTTGATGGAGTCACCACCGGGGCTTCCAACGACATCATGCGGGCTACCCAGTTGGCCCGGAACATGGTGACCAAGTGGGGTTTGTCGGAGAAGCTCGGTCCGCTGATGTATGCCGAGGAAGAAGGTGAAGTATTCCTTGGTCGCAGTGCCGGTAGCCAGCACACCAATGTTTCTGGCGAAACCGCCAAGCAGATCGACGAAGAGGTGCGGCGCATCATTGATGATTGCTACACCACCGCCAAGCGCTTGCTGGAAGAGAATCGCGATAAGCTGGATCTGATGGCTGATGCGCTGATGAAGTACGAAACCATCGATTCCGAACAGATTGATGACATCATGGCTGGTCGGACTCCGCGCGAGCCCAAGGACTGGCAGGGTGATGACAAGGCTGGTCCGGGTGCTTCGGCCAAGTCTGGCGATCAGGCGACCGGTGATGGTGCCGAGCGTGATGACGGCGTGATTGGCGATCCGGCGGGCGAGCACTGACTCTTCATGGTTGAACGGCTTAGCAGCTCCCGGTTGCCTTGCGGTGACCGGGAGCTTGATCTTTCCCGTGTCCAGATCATGGGCATTCTCAACGTTACTCCGGATTCGTTTTCCGACGGAGGGCGCTTCAATCGCCGCGACGCCGCGCTGCGGCATGTCGAGCGGATGCTGGCCGAAGGCGCTACGCTGATTGATGTCGGTGGCGAGTCTACCCGCCCTGGTGCGGCTCCGGTCAGTGTTGCACAGGAGCTGGAGCGGGTCGTGCCGGTGGTCGAGGCGATCAAGCGGCGCTTCGATACCATAGTCTCAGTCGATACCAGTACGCCTGAGGTGATCGCGGCCAGTGCTGCAGTCGGCGCCGGGCTGATCAACGATGTGCGTTCACTGACCCGTCCCGGAGCCTTGGCGGCGGCGGTTGCTACGGGCTTGCCGGTGTGCATCATGCATATGAAGGGGGAGCCTGATGTCATGCAGTGCTCGCCTAGCTACGATTCGGTGCTGGATGAGGTTAATACCTTCCTGGTCGAGCGGGTGGCTGCTTGCGTGGCGGCCGGGATTCCCAAGGAGCGGCTGATCCTTGATCCGGGGTTCGGCTTTGGCAAGAGTCTGGATCATAATCTTCAGTTGTTCGCCCGTATGCACCAGTTGCAGCCGGCAGGTCTGCCGCTGCTGGTCGGGGTGTCGCGCAAGACCATGATCGGGCAGGTGCTGGACCGGCCGGTTGATCAGCGTCTGCATGGCAGCCTGGCTCTGGCGGCGCTGGCCGTAGGCAAGGGTGCGCGTATTCTACGTGTCCATGATGTTGCGGCCACCGTCGATGCGGTGCGCATGGCCGAGGCGGTGCAGCAGGCCGGCTGACTAAAACGATAGCGCGCAAGCAAACAGGAATCAGCAGATGGAAAAACGCTATTTTGGCACCGACGGCATTCGTGGTCGTGTTGGGAGCCACCCGATTACCCCCGATTTCATGCTGCGCCTGGGTTGGGCGGTTGGTATGGCGTTCCGCAACCAGGGCAGTTGCCGGGTTGTGATTGGCAAGGATACCCGGATCTCCGGGTATATGTTCGAGTCCGCATTGGAGGCAGGGTTGTCGGCGGCGGGGGCTCAGGTGCAATTGCTCGGACCGATGCCGACTCCGGCCATCGCCTATCTGACCCGCACTTTCCAGGCTGATGCCGGGGTTGTCATCAGTGCCTCGCACAATCCTTTCTACGACAATGGTATCAAGTTCTTCTCGGCCAATGGCAGCAAGCTGCCGGATGAGCTGGAGCTGGAGATTGAGCGGCTGGTCGACGCGCCGCTTGAGGTGGTTGAGTCGGCAGCCCTGGGCAAGGTGACCCGGGTCGAGGATGCGTCCGGGCGCTATATTGAGTTCTGCAAGAGCAGTGTGCCCACCAGTGCTAGTTTCAAGGGCTTGAAGCTGGTCCTTGATTGCGCCAACGGGGCGACCTACAAGGTGGCACCCAGCGTGTTTCGCGAGTTGGGGGCCGAAGTCAGTGTGATTGGTGTTCAGCCTGATGGGTTGAATATCAATGCCGGAGTCGGCTCGACTGATCTGGCTGCCTTGCGCAAGGCGGTTCTGGCTCAGGGCGCTGATCTGGGGATCGCGTTTGATGGCGATGGCGACCGGGTGATGATGGTCGATGCGCAGGGCAGAGAGGTTGATGGTGATGAGTTGCTGTTCATCATTGCTGATGACCTGCATCGGCGAGACCTGTTGCGCGGAGGCGTGGTAGGGACCTTGATGAGTAACCTGGGACTGGAGCTGGCACTCAAGGAGCGAGGTGTCGAGTTCGTCCGGGCCAAAGTCGGTGATCGCTACGTCATGGCCGGGTTGCGCGAGCGTGGCTGGATTCTCGGTGGCGAGTCGTCAGGGCATCTAGTCTGCCTGCATCATACTTCAACCGGTGATGGCGTGATTGCCGCGCTGCAGGTGCTGATGGCATTGCAGCGCTCAGGGCTGACCTTGGCCGAAGCATGCGCTGGTATGAGCAAGTGCCCGCAGACGCTGATCAATGTGCGTTATCAGCCTGGAACTCAGTCGCCGTTGCAGGATACCTCGCTGTTGGCGGCGGTTGAGGCGGTTGAGCAGCGCCTGGGTGATAGTGGTCGAGTATTGTTGCGCCTGTCCGGTACCGAGCCGTTGATTCGGGTCATGGTTGAAGGCCAGGATGCCGCTCAGGTCAAGGCCGAGGCGGGTCTGCTGGCTGAGCGGGTGAAAGAGCTGTTTGCTGAGCACGACTGAAATCGCTGAGAACCAGCTGCGTTGGCAAGACTGCCTGAAAACAGACTTGCCGGTCTCGCCTGTGTTCTCAGAAGTTCCTTAAAGCTCAAAAAGGCGGTTGTGTCGTTCGGGCATCTTGGTTAACATTGGCGCCCGCTTGAGCTGAGAGGTTAGGCATGCGTCGTCCGTTGGTCGCCGGAAACTGGAAAATGCACGGTACACGGCAATCCGTCGATGCGCTGCTGGTGGCTCTGTCCCAGCAGGACTGGCCTGAGCAGGTGGAGCTGATGATTGCGCCGCCGGCGCTCTATATCGAGCGTTGCCGCGAAGCGCTGGCAGCCGGTCCGATCCGTATTGGCGGGCAGAGTTGTGCTCATCAGGCCGAGCCTGGTGCGCTGACCGGCGAAATATCGCCAGCTCAGCTACGTGACGCTGGTTGTGAGTATGTACTGGTTGGTCACTCCGAGCGCCGGACTCTGTTCGGTGAAAGTGATGAAGTGGTCAAGCGCAAGTTTGCTGCGGCACTGGCCTGCGGTCTGCGTCCAGTGCTCTGTGTTGGGGAAACCCAGGCTGAGCGCGATGCTGGTGAAACGGCTGATGTAATCGGTCGGCAGCTCCAGGTAGTGCTGGATGCCTTTGGCGTCGGTGGTCTGGCGCAAGGTGTGTTGGCGTATGAGCCGGTCTGGGCCATTGGTACGGGCTTGACGGCAAGTCCTGAGCAGGCTCAGGATGTGCACGCCATGATTCGCGCGCGTCTGGCATTGCTCGATGACGAGCAGGCCCGGATGGTGCAGATTGTGTACGGCGGTAGTGTGAAGGCTGATAACGCCGAGGCGTTGTTTGCCATGCCGGATATCGATGGGGGGTTGATTGGTGGTGCCTCCCTCAACGCTGAAGAGTTTGGTGCGATCGCTCGTGCCGCGGGACGTGTGTAATGATTGAAACCGTAGTTGTGGTTATTCACCTGCTGGTCGCCATTGCCTTGGTTGGGTTGGTGCTCATGCAGCAGGGTAAGGGTGCCGAGACCGGTGCGTCCTTTGGTGCGGGTGCTTCGGGCACCGTGTTTGGCAGTCAGGGTTCAGCTACTTTTTTGAGTCGCTTGACTGCTGTGCTGGCCACTGTATTCTTCGTCACCTCGCTGGGTCTGGCTTATTACGCCAGCAACAAGGCCAGTTTCGAGCGTGATGCCGGTCTGCCGAGTCCAGCGCTGCAAACGCAGCCGGCTCCGATGATCAGTGAAGATGTGCCTGTGCTGGAGGTGGAAGGCCAGGTTCCTCAGGCTCCAGTCTCGGATGATGTGCCGAGCGCTGAGTAAGCCAAACAGTTTTGCGGAAGTGGTGGAATTGGTAGACACGCTATCTTGAGGGGGTAGTGCCTTAGGGTGTATGGGTTCGAGTCCCATCTTCCGCACCAACCATAGCAGAGCCCTTCATATGGGCTCTGATCATTGCAAGGGCGTTGCCCGGTTGTCTTGTTAGGCGTCCGGGCGTATAATCCACGCCCTAAGATTCGACGCGGGGTGGAGCAGTCTGGTAGCTCGTCGGGCTCATAACCCGAAGGTCGTAGGTTCAAATCCTGCCCCCGCAACCAGTCACAGGGCCCCTTCAGAGGGGCTTTTTCTTAGCTAGTTGTCTGGACTCCGTGACTGGTGCATGGGGTGGCCAGATCCAGGATGGGCCAAGGGCCCATTTTTTGTTCGTGTTTGAAAGAGGCGCTGAATTTGTCCGGCAAGCAGACTGAGTTGGAGGCCATGCTGGCCCCGAGTATTGAGGCTTTGGGCTATCAATGCTGGGGTATCGAGTACCTTTCGCAGGGCAAGCATACCCTGCTGCGGGTGTACATCGAGCATGCCGATGGCATAGATGTGGAGGCCTGCGCTACGGTCAGTCGGCAGTTGAGTGCGGTATTGGATGTTGAGGATCCGATTACCAATGACTACACCCTGGAGGTGTCGTCGCCGGGGATGGATCGTCCGTTGTTCAAGCTTGAGCAGTATGCTGCCTATGTCGGTGAACAGGCAAAGATTCGCCTGCGTACACCATTCGATGGGCGGCGCAATTTTCAGGGCATCCTCCGCGGTGTGGAGGGTGACGAGGTGGTTATCCAGGTGGATGATCACGAGTACTTGTTGCCGATCGACTCAATCGACAAGGGCAACATCATTCCCCGGTTCTGAAGGTTTTGGGGCGTAAGTTACCCAATGGACGGCGTTAGGCGAGGCATACGATGAGCAAAGAAGTGCTGCTGGTTGTGGAATCCGTTTCCAATGAGAAAGGCGTACCGCCTGGAGTCATTTTCGAGGCGCTGGAGCTGGCGCTGGCTACGGCCACCAAGAAGCGCTACGAGGACGAGGTGGATGTCCGGGTGGAGATCAATCGCCATACCGGCAACTACGAGACCTTCCGTCGCTGGACCGTAGTAGCCGATGAAGACTTCGAAGAGCCGGATATGCAGCTGACGCTGGATCAGGCTCAGGAGCGTGATGCCGCGCTGAACATTGGCGACGTGATCGAAGAGAAGATCGAGTCGATCGAGTTTGGCCGCATCGCCGCCCAGATTGCCAAACAGGTGATCGTGCAGAAGGTCCGCGAAGCCGAGCGTGCCCAGGTCGTTGACGCCTATCGCGACCGTCTGGGTGAAATCATCAGCGGCACGGTGAAAAAGGTGACCCGCGACAGCATCATCGTTGACCTGGGCAACAACGCCGAGGCCGTGCTGCCGCGCGAGGAAATGATTCCGCGTGAAACCTTCCGTACCGGCGTGCGCATCCGTGCCCTGCTCAAGGATATCCGTACCGAAAATCGCGGCCCGCAACTGGTGCTGTCGCGTGCCTGCCCGGAAATGATCATCGAGTTGTTCCGCATTGAAGTGCCGGAAATCGCCGAAGAGCTGATCGAGGTCATGGGCGCTGCCCGGGATCCGGGCTCGCGGGCCAAGATCGCAGTTCGCTCCAAGGACAAGCGCATTGATCCGCAGGGCGCCTGCATCGGTATGCGTGGCTCGCGGGTTCAGGCCGTATCCGGTGAACTGGGTGGCGAGCGTGTCGACATCGTGCTGTGGGACGACAACCTGGCACAGTTCGTGATCAACGCCATGGCCCCGGCTGAAGTGGCTTCGATCATTCTCGATGAAGATGCTCATACCATCGATCTGGCAGTGGCTGAGGACAATCTGGCCCAAGCCATTGGTCGCAACGGCCAGAACGTTCGTCTGGCCAGCCAACTGACCGGCTGGACCCTGAACGTAATGACCGAAGACGAGATCCGCGCCAAGCAGGAAGCGGAAACCGGCGACGTGCTCAAGGTCTTCATCGACGAGCTGGATGTGGATGAGGAGCTGGCGCAGGTACTGGTCGAGGAAGGTTTCACCTCGCTGGAGGAAATCGCCTACGTCCCGATGGAAGAAATGCTGGATATCGACGGCTTCGACGAGGATATCGTCAATGAGCTGCGCGCCCGGGCCAAGGATCGTCTGTTGACCAAGGCCATCGCCAACGAGGAGAAACTCGAAGAGGCTCAGCCGGCTGACGACCTGCTCAACATGGAAGGCATGGACCGTGCTCTGGCCTTCCAACTCGCTGCCAAGGGCATCCTGTGTATGGAAGACCTGGCCGAACAGTCTGTCGATGATCTGCTCGATATCGACGGCATGGACGAAGAGCGGGCTGGCGCCCTGATCATGGCCGCCCGCGCGCCCTGGTTTGAATAACCGGTCGGTTTGGTGACATCACCCTGCGGTAACGCACGGACCCGACTGAGGAGAGAAGTGAATGGCGGAAGTGACGGTCAAAGAATTGGCTAGTGTGGTAGGAACGCCGGTAGAGCGCCTGCTGCAACAGATGAAAGAAGCAGGTCTAAAACAGACCGGCCCGGAGCAATCGGTTTCCGATGAGGAGAAACAGGCTCTGCTGGCGTTCCTCAAAAGTGCCCATGGCGAGTCGGCCAGCGAGCCGCGCAAGATTACTTTGCAGCGCAAGACAGTCAGCACCCTGAAGGTGTCCGGCAGCAAGACGGTCAACGTCGAAGTGCGTAAGAAGAAAACTTACGTCAAGCGTGATCCGGCCGAACTGGAAGCCGAGCGTCAGCGTGAGCTGGAAGAGCTGCGTGCTGCTGAAGAGGCACGTCAGCGGGCTGAGGAAGCCCGACGCCAGGCCGAGGAAGAAGCCCGTCTGGCGGCTGAGGAAAGCGCACGCAAGGCCGAAGAAGCGCGGCTGAAGGCCGAAGCCGTCAAGGCTCAGCCTGCTGCTCAGGAGCCGGTCAAGCAGCCGGAGCCGGTCGCTGCGGTTGCCGCTGAGGCCCCTGCGGCAGTACCTGCCGCCGCTGAACCGGCCAAGAAGAAGGAAGAGCACCGGCGCAAGCCAAGCCGGGCTGAGGAAGAGGAAGAGCGCAATCGCAAGCGCGCTGGTGGTCATGGTGGCAAGGACAAGGCCCGTCAGACCGCTCGTATCATCGAGGATGAGGACGGTCTGAGCCGGCGTCGTGGCGGCGGTGGCAAACTCAAGGCCAAGAAACGCAATCAGCATGGGTTCGAGAAGCCCACAGGACCTCTAGTGCGCGAAGTTGTGATCGGCGAAACCATCACCGTGGCCGAGCTGGCCCAGAAGATGTCGGTGAAGGCAGCCGAGGTCATCAAATACATGTTCAAGAACGGCACCATGGTAACTATCAACCAGGTGCTGGATCAGGACACTGCCAGCATTGTGGCCGAGGATATGGGGCACAAGGTCAAGCAGGTCCGCGAGAGCGACATCGAAGACCAACTGGTCGAATCGATGCATTTCGAAGGTGAAGAAGTGTCGCGCGCGCCGGTGGTGACCGTCATGGGTCACGTCGACCACGGCAAGACCTCGTTGCTCGACTATATTCGCCGGGCCAAGGTTGCGGCCGGTGAGGCTGGCGGTATTACCCAGCACATCGGCGCCTACCACGTTGAAACCGAGCGTGGCATGGTTACCTTCCTCGACACCCCCGGTCACGCCGCCTTTACCGCGATGCGTGCCCGTGGTGCCCAGGCCACCGATATCGTGATCCTGGTAGTGGCCGCCGACGACGGTGTGATGCCGCAGACCGAAGAGGCCGTACAGCATGCCAAGGCTGCTGGTGTGCCGATCGTGGTGGCGGTGAACAAGATCGACAAGGAAGATGCTGATCCGGATCGGATCAAGAACGATCTCGCCGCGCGTGACGTGATCCCCGAAGAGTGGGGTGGCGACACCATGTTTGTCCACGTCTCGGCCAAGGTCGGTACTGGTATCGATGAACTGCTGGAAGCCGTCCTGCTGCAGGCCGAAGTACTTGAACTCAAGGCTCAGCCGTCGGCCCCGGGCAAGGGTGTGGTGGTTGAGTCGCGGCTGGACAAGGGTCGTGGCCCGGTTGCCACCGTGCTGGTGCAGAATGGTACCTTGCGCCAGGGTGATATCGTGCTGGCTGGGGTCAACTATGGCCGGGTGCGGGCGATGCTCGATGAGAACGGCCAGCCGATCAAGGAAGCTGGTCCGTCGATTCCGGTCGAGATCCTGGGTCTGGATGGCACCCCGGATGCTGGTGATGAGCTGACTGTGGTATCCGACGAGAAGAAGGCCCGTGAAGTGGCACTGTTCCGTCAGGGCAAGTTCCGCGAAATCAAGCTGGCGCGTCAGCAGTCGGCCAAGCTCGAGAACATGTTCGAAAGCATGGGTCAGGACGAGAAGAAGACTCTCAACGTCGTTCTCAAGGCCGACGTGCGTGGTTCGCTGGAGGCTCTGATGGGCTCGCTCAGCGATCTGGGTAACGAGGAAGTTCAGGTCAAGATTGTCTCTGGCGGGGTGGGTGGTATCACTGAAACCGACGCCAACCTGGCGCTGGCCTCCAACGCGGTAATCTTCGGCTTCAACGTCCGGGCTGACGCCACTGCGCGCAAGATCATCGAGAGCGAAGGCATCGACCTGCGCTACTACAGTGTGATCTACGACATCATCGATGATGTCAAGAAGGCACTGACCGGTATGCTCGGCAGCGATGTTCGCGAGCAGATTCTGGGTGTCGCCGAAGTGCGTGATGTGTTCCGTTCGCCGAAGTTCGGTGCGGTGGCTGGTTGTATGGTCATCGAAGGTACCGTCCATCGTAATCGCCCGATCCGTGTGCTGCGCGACGACGTGGTGATCTACGAAGGTGAGCTGGAGTCGCTGCGCCGCTTCAAGGACGATGTCGCCGAAGTGCGTAATGGCATGGAGTGCGGTATCGGCGTGAAGAACTACAATGACGTACGTGCTGGTGACCGGATCGAGGTATTCGAGAAGGTCCAGGTTGCACGCACGCTCTAAACCCAGGCCAGAAGCTGGAAGTCCGAAGCTGGGAGTTACTCGCGTGACTCCCAGCTTCGGGCTTTCAGCTTCACGCTTTTGAGTAGAACTGAAATTATGGCCAAAGAATACAGCCGTACCCAGCGGGTTGCCGACCAGATGCAGCGTGAACTGGCGCTGCTGGTCCAGCGCGAGGTCAAAGACCCGCGTCTGGGCATGGTGACCATTACCGCGGTTGAAGTTAGCCGCGACCTGGCTCATGCCAAGGTGTTTTTCACCTTACTGGGCAAGGACAGTGACGAAGACGTTGCGCTCAATCAGGAGATTTTGAAGGACGCCGCTGGCTTCCTGCGTATGCAGTTGGGGCGGGCCATGAAACTGCGCAGCATCCCGCACCTGCATTTCCATTATGACGAGAGCGTGCGCCGTGGCGTGCACTTGTCGTCGCTGATCGAGCGGGCGGTGGCCGAAGATCGCAAGCATCCGAAGGATGGCGAGGAGTAGCTGGTGTCGCGTCCGCGTAACAAACGCCGTGATATCGACGGCATCCTGATTCTCGACAAGCCCCTGGGCATGACCTCCAATGCCGCGCTGCAAAAGGTGCGCTGGTTGTTCAACGCCAACAAGGGCGGACATACCGGCAGTCTCGATCCGCTGGCCAGTGGTGTGTTGCCGCTGTGCCTGGGCGAGGCGACCAAATTCTCGCAGTTCCTGCTGGATGCCGACAAGGCCTATATCACCGAGGCTCGGCTGGGCATGACCACTACCACCGGCGACGCTGAAGGCGATGTGCTTGAAATGCGCCCGGTGGCAGTCGAGCTGGCCCAGGTCGAAGCTCTGCTGCCGCGTTTTACCGGCGATATCGAGCAAATTCCGCCGATGTATTCGGCGCTCAAGCAGGGTGGCCAGCCACTGTACAAGCTGGCTCGGGCGGGTGAAACGGTGGAGCGGCAGGCGCGATCTGTTAGAATATCGCGCTTGCAACTGCTCGGGCTTGATGGCGATCGCCTACGGCTCGAGGTGCACTGTAGCAAGGGTACCTATATCCGCACCCTGGTTGAGGACATTGGCCAGGCGCTGGGCTGTGGCGCACATGTTGCCGAGCTGCGGCGGATTCAGGCCGGGCCGTTCACTCTGCCCCAGGCGGTCAGTCTGGATACTCTCGAGCAACGTCACGCTGACGGCGGGGCAGAGGCTCTGGATGATTTGCTGTTGCCGATCGACAGTGGGCTGGGGGATTGGCCGGTGGTCCAGCTCACCGAGCAGACCGCCTATTACCTGAACCATGGTCAGGCGGTCCGGGTGCCGGGCGCTCCAGCTTTCGGCATGGTCCGGTTGTATGAGCCTTCCGGGCGTTTCATCGGTATCGGCGAGATGACCGATGATGCGCGGGTGGCGCCGAAGCGTTTGTTGCGCTTCAATGCATGAGGTTTGCATCCGTCGGCAGTAGCCGGCGGATACCTGGTTGACCCGAATCGGGTCATCACGAGGGTGGCTGTCAACAGGCACGGTCATTTCTCGCTATATCACACAGGGCAAAGGCCCTGGCCTGTTACCTCAGAGGAAGTAAAGAGATGGCACTGAGTGTTGAAGATAAGGCCGCAATCGTAGCCGAGTACAAGCGTGGCGAAGGTGACACCGGTTCCCCGGAAGTCCAGGTAGCGCTGTTGACCGCCAACATCAACAAGCTGCAAGGTCACTTCAAGGAAAACGGCAAGGACCACCACTCCCGTCGTGGTCTGATCCGCATGGTTAACCAGCGTCGTAAGCTGCTGGACTACCTGAAGTCCAAAGATGTTGCTCGCTACAGCGATCTGATCGGCCGTCTGGGGCCTGCGTCGCTAAGCGACCTCGCCCTTTTGGACATGACCGGGTCCGATTCCCGGTCATGCCCAGGATTCCGCCAAAAGGCAAAGTAGAGAAGAGAGAGAAAGCACCGTGAAACCGGTAATCAAGCAATTCAAATTCGGTAACAGCACCGTTACCCTGGAAACCGGACGCATCGCCCGCCAGGCCTCCGGCGCTGTGCTGGTCAGCATCGACAACGCCGTCAGCGTCCTGTGTACCGTAGTTGCCGCCAAGTCGGCTGATCCGGGCAAGGACTTCTTCCCGCTGTCGGTTCACTATGTCGAAAAAACCTATGCCGCCGGCCGTATCCCCGGCGGTTTTTTCAAGCGTGAAGGCCGTCCGAGCGAGAAAGAAACTCTGACCTCGCGCCTGATCGACCGGCCGATTCGCCCGTTGTTCGCCGAAGGCTTCATGAACGAAGTGCAGGTCGTCTGCACCGTTGTGTCTTCGGACAAGAGTACTGATCCGGATGTGGCCGCCATGATCGGCACCTCGGCTGCCCTGGCTGTTGCCAACCTGCCGTTCAGCGGCCCGATCGGCTGTGCCCGGGTCGGTTTCGACGATAACACCGGCTACGTCCTCAACCCCAACTACGAACAGCTCAAGACCTCGCGTCTGGACATGGTCGTGGCCGGTACTGAAGACGCGGTACTGATGGTTGAATCCGAAGCTCAGGAGCTGACCGAAGACCAGATGCTGGGTGCGGTTCTGTTTGCTCACATGGAATTCCAGACCGTGATCCAGGCGATCAAGGAACTGGCCGCCGAGGCTGCCAAGCCGGCGTTCGAGTGGACCGCTCCGGTCGAGAACACCGCGTTGCTGGATGCCATCAAGGGCCAGTTTGGTGCCGAGATTGCCCAGGCCTACACCATCACCATCAAGCAGGATCGCTACAAGCGTCTGGGTGAGCTGCGTGATCAGGCCATTGCTGCCCTGACCGGCGACGAGGAAGGCAAGCCTTCGGTCGGCGAGGTCAAGGACGCCTTCGGCGAAATCGAATACCGCACCGTGCGTGAGAGCATCGTCAACGGCAACCCGCGTATCGATGGCCGTGACACCAAGACCGTGCGTCCGCTGAACATCGAAGTCGGCGTACTGGATCGTACCCACGGCTCGGCGCTGTTCACCCGTGGCGAGACTCAGGCGCTGGTAGTTACCACGTTGGGTACCGCACGTGACTCGCAGTTGCTGGACATGCTCGAAGGCGAGCGCAAAGAGCCCTTCATGTTCCACTACAACTTCCCGCCCTACTCGGTCGGTGAGTGTGGTCGCATGGGCGGCACTGGCCGCCGTGAAATCGGCCATGGCCGTCTGGCCCGCCGCGGTGTGCAGGCTGTCATGCCTGACATGGAACAGTTCCCCTACAGTATCCGTGTAGTGTCGGAAATCACCGAATCCAACGGCTCCAGCTCCATGGCGTCGGTCTGTGGCGCGTCGCTGGCGCTGATGGATGCTGGTGTGCCGCTGAAGGCGCCGGTGGCCGGTATCGCCATGGGTCTGGTTAAGGAAGGCGACAAGTTCGCGGTCCTGACCGACATCCTCGGTGATGAGGATCACCTGGGCGACATGGACTTCAAGGTTGCCGGTACCGAGAAGGGTGTCACTGCACTGCAGATGGACATCAAGATCAACGGTATTACCGAAGAGATCATGGAAATCGCGCTGCAGCAGGCCAACGAAGCCCGCCTGCACATCCTCAAGCAGATGAACGAAGTACTGCCTGAGTCGCGCAAGGAACTGTCGGCCAACGCTCCGACCATGATCAGCATGAAGATCGACCCGGACAAGATCCGTGACGTAATCGGCAAGGGTGGTGCGGTTATTCGTGGTATCTGCGAGGAAACCGGCGCTTCGATCGACATCACCGACGACGGCATGGTCAAGATCTTCGCTGCCAGCAAAGATGCCGCCAATGCCGCCAAGGCCCGGGTTGATGCAATTACCGCTGAAGCGGAAATCGGCAAGGTCTACACCGGTAAGGTCGAGCGCATCGTTGATTTCGGTGCCTTCGTCAGCATCCTGCCCGGCAAGGATGGTCTGGTCCACATTTCCCAGATCGCCAACCAGCGTATCGAGAAAGTCACTGACGTGCTGCAGGAAGGTCAGGAAGTCAAGGTCCTGGTTCTGGACGTCGACAACCGTGGCCGGATCAAGCTGTCGATGAAAGATGTCGAAGCCGCCGAGGTCTCGGGCGTCTGATAACCGATCAGTGTTGATGTAGTGTGTTAAGCCCCGGCAAGTTGCCGGGGCTTTTGCGTTTCAGGGCATCACTTTACCGAGGATTATGACTCAGGCACTATCCGCTACACCCCGGTACGATTTGCACGGGGCTGCCAACAGGATGTGCGTATGCTTGAAACACTTGGTCAACTGCCAGCCACCATCACCATTTCCGATAGTTTGTGGCAACACCTGGTCAGCACGGTGTTGTTGTTGCTGACGGTTTTTATCGCCCGGGCACTGGCGAGCCGCTTCATTCGCAAGACCGTGAGTTCCATCGAGCTGCAGCGCAAGTGGCTGGTCAATACCCGCAATGGGTTCCTGTTGCTGCTGTTACTGGGGCTGGTGATCATCTGGGGCAATGAACTGCGGACCCTGGCACTGTCGATTGTGGCTATCGCTGTGGCCTTCGTGGTGGCGACCAAGGAGCTTATCCTGTGCGTAACCGGCTCGATCCTGAAAACCGGCTCGGGGTCGTTCAATATCGGTGACCGTATTCAGATCAAGGACTTCCGTGGTGACGTGATCGATCAGAGCTTGCTGGCTACCACCATTCTGGAGGTTGGGCCGGGCAAGATTACCCACCAGCGTACCGGTCGGATGATTGTCATCCCCAATGCGCTGTTCGTCTCCGAACCGGTTATCAACGAAAGCTTTACCCATGACTTCGTCTTCCATGTGTTCACTGTGCCGTTCAAGCGTGAGGACAACTGGCAGGCCGCCCAGCAGGCATTCCTGGACGCGGCCAACCGTCACTGCGAGCCCTACCTTGAGGCGGTGCGGCGTTACATGAAACGTTTCAATGTCCAGCGCGGGCTGGAGGTGCCCTCGGTCGAGCCGCGGGTAACCATCCAGGTCCCGGTGGCCGGTGAAGTGCATCTGATCGTGCGTCTGCCAACGCGCTCCGGGCAGCGCGGCTATATCGAACAGACAGTGCTCAGCGAAGTGCTGTCCAAACATGACTTCGCAGCGAAAAAACCGGAAGTGAGCAGTCGTCCCGAGTCTGACCCGGCGGCAACGACGTAACTTGACCTGATGCAGTTGGCGCCGATACTGAAAGTCTGGCAGATTGCCCAATGCGGGTGGACTGGTGAGACGAGAAGTGTGGCGCTGGCTGATGATTGGCAGCGCGCTGCTGTTGCTCAGCGGCTGCGCTGGGCTGTTGCGGGCGCCGGGGCCGGAGCCGGAATGTCGTGGCTACCTGCGCGAGCTGGACCGGCGAGTCGCTGCTGCCGGCCTGCATGACGGCCTGGGACCGCCGCCTGCGGCCTATCCCTATTTGCGCGCCAATCGCTTCCTCAACAGCTTTGAGCCGGAACTGCATCAACCTGAATTGCGCCGGGCCTGGCTGGACGCCGGGCAGGCTCTGGATCAGCAGGCGCGTTTGCGTGAGTTGGCGGCCTTACCGGAATCGTCACTGCATGGGCTGGAGCGACCGGCCGGGCTGCCCGACCATATGCTGGCGGTTGAGCAGTGTGCCGGGCGTTTGCGCCGGGCCGACCGGCTGGATGCCGATGATGGGCTCTGGCCGCAGGCGGCGCTGGCCTTGCGGGTAGCGGATGATTATCGGCTGTGGCAGCGGGGCGTCGGTTTGTACCCGGTGACCCGCTGGTTTATCAGCGCCGGGGTCGGGCGCTGGCAGCAGCGGGTGCGGGCCTCGTTCGAGGCGAATGTGGCCAGCGCGCCACCAGGGCTGCGCTATCTGCCGGCCCTGGAGCCTGAGGCCGAGCAGGGTCGGGCGTATTTTACCGCCGCTGAACGGGACGCCCTGGGCTGGCCACTGTTGGCGGATGAACACTGGCGGCTGCTGTTTGCGCGCTTTGCCCCGGTCATTGAGCTGGATGGCGCTGCCGGTCATGACCGGATCGGTGCGCCAGGGTTGAGCCCTGATGGCTTGCCGCAGGTCGATACCAGCCTGCCGAGTGTCTACACCTATCTTAGCGCTGTACGTTTCCAGGGCCAGACTTTGATGCAGCTCAACTATGTCTGGTGGTTTCCTGAGCGTCCTGAAGGCGATGGCTTTGATCTGTATGCCGGGCGCCTGGATGGTCTGACCCTGCGTCTGACTCTGAATGCCGAGGCTACCCCGCTGCTGGTTGAAAGCATGCACAATTGCGGCTGCTACCATCAGCACTACCCGCTACCGGGGGTGCAGCCGAAGCTACGTAGCGCCTATGCCGAGCCGCCGCTGATTCTTCCGGGGCCGGGTCCGGCCGAGCCGGGGCTGCATCTGCGTCTGAGGCAAACCAGTGCCAGCCACTATGTCACCCATCTGGCCTTTGCTCGGCTACCCGATACCGGCGAGGCCTATCAGTTGCGTGACTATCAGGAGTTGCGGCAGTTGGCTGTGAGCGATGGGGGGCCGGGCAGCCTGTTTGGTCGCCATGGCCTGGTGCCTGGAACCGAGCGCCGCGAACGTTGGCTGTTCTGGGTGTCCGGGGTGCGCGAACCGGGGGCGATGCGCCAGGCGCAGCGGCATGCCACGGCCTTTGTTGGTCGCCGCCATTTCGATGATGCCGATCTGCTCGAGCGTATCTATGAGCTGCTGTCGCCCTAGCCTGATTTGTTCGGAGCCAGCCCCTTGAGCAGATCGATCGGCAGCGGAAAGACGATGGTCGAGGCGTTGCCGGTACTCATGTCCGCCAGGGTCTGCAGGTAGCGTAACTGGATGGCGCTGGGTTGCTGAGACAGGATGTTGGCGGCTTCGACCAGCTTCTCCGCGGCCTGCAGTTCGCCTTCGGCATGGATGATCTTGGCCCGCCGTTCGCGCTCGGCTTCGGCCTGGCGGGCAATGGCGCGGATCATCGATTCGTTGAGATCGACATGCTTGATCTCGACGTTAGCGACCTTGATTCCCCATTCTTCGGTCTGGGCATCGAGGATTTCCTGAATGTCGCTGTTGAGCTTGTCACGCTCAGAGAGCATTTCGTCCAGATCATGCTTGCCCAGCACCGAACGCAGCGTGGTCTGGGCCAGCTGGCTGGTGGCTTCGCTGTAATTCTCTACCCGGATGATCGCCCGCTCCGGGTCGATCACCCGGTAGTACAGCACGGCGTTAACTCGGACCGTGACATTGTCCTTGGAGATCACGTCCTGGCTGGGCACATCCAGGGCGACAACCCGCAGATCGACTCGCACCAGTTGTTGCAGGCCCGGAATCACGATCACCAGTCCCGGCCCCTTGACGCCCTGAAAGCGGCCGAGAAAGAACACCACGCCACGTTGATATTCCGGCAGGATCCGGATCGCCGAGCCAAGGATGATCAGCAGAAAGATCAGCGGGGGCAGGTAGGGTAGGAACTCGAAACTCATGGTGCCTCCTCGGAGAGAGCCAAGCCTAGTCGGTCTGCTCCAGTGGTTTGCTGGTGAGATAAAGGGTTAGCCCTTCAATCCGTTCGATTCGCACAGTCTGTCCCTGCTGTACCTGATAGTCGGCGACGGCATTCCAGCGCTCGCCGCTGATCCGGACATGGCCGTGATACTGATTTCCCCTGGGCTGAAAGTTGTCAATCGCAGTCCCATGTTCCAGGCGCAGGTGTTCGGCGCCGCTAACTGCAGGGCGGCGGCGCAGGCCAATAAAGCGCACGACCGCCCACATCAGAAATACTGCGGCGATGGCGGCAATGCCACCGATAGTCGGCAGTGAGACGGCATAGTGACTGCCGTCCATGAGAATGATCGAACCGGCGACAAAGGCGACAATCCCGCCGATGCCGAGAATACCGAAGCTGGGTAGGAAGGCTTCGGCAACGATCAGGGTCAAACCCAGCAGGATCAACGCCAGACCGGCGTAGTTCACCGACAGGACCTGGAAGGCAAACAGCGCCAGAATCAGGCAGATCACCCCGATGACGCCGGGGTACAGGCTGCCTGGATTGGATAGTTCGAAGATGATTCCGTAAAAACCGATGATCATCAGCAGATAGGCAACGTTGGGATTGGTGATGACTGACAGCAGGCGGGTTCGCCAGTTCGGCTCGACCCGGGTCAGACTCAGATTGGCGGTATCCAGTACCCGCTCGCCGTAGGCCATTGACACACTGCGACCGTCGATCTGGCGCAGCAAGTCGTCGACGTCGTTTGCAACCACATCAATCACATTCAGCTCTAGCGCCTCGCGAGCCCCCAGATTGACCGCCTCGCGCACGGCCTGCTCGGCCCAGTCGGCGTTGCGCCCATGTTTGTCGGCCAGCGCCCGGATATAGGCGACGGCATCCTCCAGGACCTTGCGCTCCATGGCGCTGCCGCCGCGCCGTGGTTCACTGCGCCGCTCCTGATCGGGTTCAGCCTGCTCGGCGTCTGACTGACGCTGGCTATCGCGGTCCTCGGAGTCTTCGCGTCCGGGCAGGCCGCCCATCTGCACCGGAGTAGCGGAGCCCAGATGGGTAGCCGGGGCCATGGCGGCAATATGGCTGCCGTAGAGAATATAGGTGCCGGCACTGGCGGCGCGAGCACCCGCTGGACTGACGTAGGTGGCTACTGGTACCGGTGAGGCGAGGATTTCCTTGATGATCTGGCGCATAGACTCCATCAGACCGCCAGGAGTGTCCATCTGGATCACCACGATGCTGGCGTTTTCGTCGGCTGCCTGCTGCAGGCCGCGCAGCAGATAGTCCATGGTCGCCGGGCCGATGGCGCCGTCGACACTCAGCAGCAATCCGCTGCGGCGTTCGGTGGGTTCATTGGCCAGGGCCGAGAGCAGGGTCAGCAGTGCGCCCAGCAGCAGGCAGCCTAGCCAGAGCAGGACGCGCGGCTGTGCGGGATGGAAACTCGTAACCTTCATTGCATGGGCCAGTCTGGTTCGAGGGGATACTATTTAGCCTAGCAGATAGCGGCCGTTGTCCAGTTCTGGCGTACCTGTGGTATCAATTTGGGTCGAAACTGTCGGCCAGCGAGTGATTGACGTCGCGGTGACCAGCTTCGTCGGCGCGTACGGCCAGTACTACGTCACGCAGTCGGGCGTTGGCCGGAAGTTGCCAGTAATCGATGGCGATCTGCGGAGCCGGGGTGTTGGCCAGTCGGCCACTGTCGATTTCGCCAAGATACTCGGTATAGCTGTAGACCGCCTCTTCCTCGAAGTAGCCGACCAGTCGGTGCGCGGTTCTGGCGGAGACGATATACAGAAACAGGAAGCAGGTGAAGAAGATACCCTGGGCCAGCAGCACGATCAGCCGCTCGAACCACGACGGCTTGGCGATTTCAATGAAGGTCATCAGATGCATGCGCTCGTTCTCGGCTTCTTCGAGCAGCGTGTGGATCCATTCGCGGTCATCCTCCATGCGTCTCAGGCTGCGCATGTGGCGCAGCATGCCACCGACCATGCCGGGTACCCCGGCTACGGTTTCCAGCACCACGGCGCGGTGGCCATAGCGCTGTTTGAAGAACTGATCGGCAAACCAGCGCAAGAAGCGGGTCAGCCGAAAGGCAATCTGGTCGGACAGCCCTGATGGTTGATGGTGGCTGCTCAGGGGATCATCGGTGGCGGTGGCTGAATGCTCGGGTTGCGGCATGGCTGAGCCTCCTTGGCGGCAAGTGGGTTTCAGTCACGTACAGGGCATCTGGACCGCAAGCCACATGCGGGGTTCGCTGTGGTGTTTTTCATTTTGTGACCGGCTGCCGGAGGGCCAGCGCCGTCAGCACCCAAGCGAGGCGATTTCCTCGGGACTCAGGGGGCGGTACTGACCTGGGGTCAAGAGAGGATCGAGAACAATGCTGCCCATGCTTTCGCGATGCAGGCTCTCAACCTGATTGCCGACGGCGTGAAACATGCGCTTGACCTGATGGTAGCGGCCTTCGTAGATGGTCAGTCGGGCGCTGTACTCATCCAGTTGTTCAAGTTGCGCTGGCGAGGTGGTCAAGCCCTCGTAGGCGAAATGAATACCTTCGGCAAAGCGACTGGCGGTCTGTGAGCTGATCGGCTGACGGGTGCGGACATGATAGACCTTGGCCAGCTTGGTGCGAGGCTCAGTCAGGCGCCGCGACCACAGGCCGTCGTTGGTCAGAATCAGCAGGCCGGTAGTGCTGCGGTCCAGCCGCCCGCCGATATGCAACTCATCGCGCCAGACATCGGGCAACAGAGCCATAACGGTTGGGTGTTGCGGGTCGCAGGTGGCGCTGAGGTAGCCGGCCGGTTTGTATAACATCAGGTAATGGGCTGGCCGGCCAGGTTTGATCAGGGTGCCGTCAAGGCTGACGGCGGCGAAGCGATCAACCTCCTGGTCCGGCGTGCGGCAAACAACGTCATTGACCGTGACCCGACCGCTGGCGATCAGTTGACGGCTGGTCTGGCGGCTGTATTGGGCCTGATTGCTGAGGATACGGTCGAGTCGCATGGCGGCGATTATAGTCCTCTGTACCCAGACATTGCAGCCGTCGACGTCGCCACCAGCGATAGCGTACATGGCAGGTGTAGACCAGGGCTTCAATGAACGCCAATGGTGGCATGGCCGGTAGGTAAAACTCCGGGGTTGGCGGACACTTTCTGCGGCGTGATAAAGGCATGGCAACTCTCCTGCGAGGGTGTTGTGTCGGCCAGCGTGCGACTCCTGCTTTGTTAAATCAAACGAAATAATTTAACCTTTAAATCAATTTTTATTTATGTGATGGCTATGTCTGTTGATGCATCCGCTTCACCACTGCTAGAAAGTGATCTGCTGCGTACCTTTGTGGCCATTGCCGACAGTGGCAGCTTTAGTCGTGCCGCGCAGCAGGTGCATCGCACTCCGGCTGCAGTGAGTCTGCAGATCAAACGGCTGGAGCAGCAGTTGGGTTGCCGGTTGTTTGAGCGTGATGCCCGTCGGACCCGGCTGACGCTCGACGGTGAGCGCCTGCTCGGGTATGCGCGGCGCCTGGTGCAATTGAATGCCGAGGCACTGAGCGCTTTCGCGCGACCGGCACTGAGTGGCCGGGTGATCCTGGGAACGGCCGATGACGTCGGCACTCGTGTATTGCCGACGGTACTCAGCGACTTCGCACGTGCTTACCCGGCGGTTCAGGTCGATGTCCTGGTGGGGCGCAGTCTGGAGCTGCGCACGGCGGTGGACCGGGGGGAGCTGGATCTGGCCCTGCTAACAACCGCCATGCAGCCAGCTGTGGGGCGTGACCTGATCGTGCACTGCGAACCGCTGGTGTGGGCGGCCTGTGATGCGGCTCTGGCCTGGCAGCGACGCCCGCTGCCAGTATGCCTGGCGGCGGAAGGCTGCCCCTGGCGAGCACAGGCATTGCACGCGCTGTCTCAGGCCGGCATTGCCTACCGGATAGCCTATGTCAGTGAACATCATGCCGGGCAGCGGGCTGCGCTGCTGGCTGATCTGGCCGTAGCCCCGCTGCCACGCAGCCTGGTACGCCGCCCTCTGCGCGAGGTGCCGTCCGAGGCCGGACTGCCGCCACTGGGCAGTTACCAGGTCTGCCTGGCCAGGCGCTCAGGGACTAATGTCATGGTTGACCGCCTGGCGGAACATGTTATAGCTGCGCTGGAAAAATTGTGAATACGTGGGCTTGTATTGGCTCGCCATTTGCTGGGGGAGGCCTGCACGATTCGCCTGGTACCTCTATCGTAGAGGTCCGCAAGGTTTGTGTGCCAGCAAGTGATGGCACGCTGATGCTGTATACTGTGCTGAGTATGCGCATGCCGAACAGTGCATAATGCCTGCTGGTTATCGATCAACGTCCGCCATCTGGGGAGCTGATATGAGCGACGTGGAAAAAGACATGGAGCCAGACAGCGCGGTCTACAAGACCCTGCTCGAATCCACACGGGCGATCCCGTGGAAGATCGACTGGAGCACCATGCAGTTCGCCTACATCGGACCACAAATCGAGCAATTGCTTGGTTGGGAGCGTTCCAGTTGGGTCAGCGTCAATGACTGGGCCGAGCGCATGCATCCGGATGATCGCGAATGGACGGTCAACTATTGCGTCAGTCAGTCGCAAAGCGGGGTGGATCATGAAGCCGACTACCGAGCGCTGACCAAAGACGGGCGTTATGTCTGGATTCGCGACGTGGTACATGTGGTACGCAAACCCGATGGCGAGGTCGATTGTCTGGTCGGGTTCATGTTCGACATCAATGAGCGCAAGAAGATCGAGGACAAACTGGTCAGCCTGCAGCGCGAGCTTGAGGAGCTGTCCTACAAGGACGGTCTGACCGGGGTGGGCAACCGCCGGTTGTTCGATTCGGTGCTGGAGGATGAGTGGCTCAAGGCTCGGCGTAACCAGAGCCCGTTGGCGCTGATCCTGATCGATATTGACTATTTCAAACAGTACAACGATCACTACGGGCACCTTCAGGGCGACGAGTGCCTCAAGCGTGTGGCCAAGGCCCTGGACCTGGCGGCAACCCGTTCCCGGGACTTTCTGGCCCGTTATGGCGGCGAAGAGTTCGTGCTGGTATTGCCGGAGACCGACATCGAGGCGGCATTGACCGTGGCCGAGCGTTGTCGCCGGCAGATTTTCAAGGAGCAGATCCCGCATCAGCGCTCCGAGGCCGGGCCGGTGCTGAGTATCAGCATTGGGGTCGGTAGCTGTATCCCCGGCCATGCTGGTGAGCCCAGAGGCCTGATCGAATTGGTGGATGAGCGTCTGTATCAGGCCAAGCAGCAAGGGCGCAACCGGATCGTTGCCGGTGGTCAGGTACTGGCTCGCTAGCGGGCTGATGGCCAGGAAATGACGGCGGTGGTGTTGGGCTTTAGCGGCCAAGGCATTATCATCGCTGCCATCATGTCGTGCGGACACCCCGTCCGCGGTTTGCAAGGATGCCTGTCATGCCCCTACGAAAAGCCCATTGCCCCTGTTGTCTGACCCGAACCCTGTATGAGGTGCCATTTCAGTCTGGTCGGGTGTTTCAGTGCCGTAGCTGCGAAGGGATGTGGTTCGAGGACCGTCAGCTCAACCAGGCGATCAGCGATACCCACCCGGATATCGATCAGCACTGCCATGTCAGCCACCTGGGCGAGCATTTGGGGGCTAGCCAGCGGGTCTGCTGGCACTGTCAGGCGCCGATGGAGCATTACCACCTGTTACCGGACTATCAGGTCGAGATTGACCGCTGTGCGAGCTGTGACGGAGTCTGGCTCGACCATGACGAGGTCGATCAGGTTATGCATTCACCCAAGCTCAAGGACGCCATGCAGATGCTCAACGCTACGCTCAATTGGCGCTCCTGGCTGTTCGAATTCATGACCCGGATGCCGGTCGAATTCAACATCAAGACCCGGCGCACACCCTGGGTAACCTATAGCCTGATCGGGTTGTGCGTACTGGTGTTTCTGCTGGGGCAGAGTAGCGCGCAGGTGGAGGTGGTGCTGATGCTGCTGTTGGGGGTTCAGTCAGACCTGGTTGGGCAGCCCCCCATGCTTTGGCAACTGCTGAGTTACCAGTTTGTGCATGGCGGCTGGATGCACCTGTTGGGCAATATGTATTTTCTCTGGATCATCGGCGACAACATCGAGGATGTGCTGGGCCCCTGGCGTTATCTGGGGCTGTATCTGCTGGGTGGGGTGATAGCCGCGCTGGCCGAGCTGCTGGTGACCTCCTGGCTGGGCGGCCGTGACCTGCTGCTGGTCGGCGCCAGTGGTTCTATCGCCACACTGTTTGGCCTGTATCTGATCTGGTTCCGTTATTCCAGCCTGAGTTTTCTGTTCGTGGTGTGGCAGAAGAAACTGGCACCACACTGGTTCTTTCTGATCTGGAGTGGCATGAACATCTTCGGCATGATGGTTGGCGATACCAATGTCGCCTATGCTGCGCATCTGGGCGGATTTGCCTTTGGCCTGCTGGCCGGTCTGGCGTTGCAGGACCGGGTCGAGGCGGCTAATCCGCTGGTACGCATGCTCAATGCGCCCGAGGCGCGTTTGCGCCGTTAGTCCTGGGGCCCCGGGCGCACAGGCTCAGCCAGCCTGACCGCGATGCCTGCCACCAGCTCGCCCTGGTGTCGGGCAATGGCCAGCTCGGCGTCCGAGGGCTGACGCGAGCCGTCGCCGCCGGCAATGGTCGCCGCGCCATAGGGGCTGCCGCCGCGGGTGGTGGAGATGTCGAACAACTCGCTGGCGCCATAACCCAGCGGCACGATGATCATGCCGTGATGGGCCAGGGTGGTCCAGGTAGTCATCACCGTGGTCTCCTGGCCACCGCCGGTGCCGGTCGAGGTGAATACACTGGCGACCTTGCCGCGCAGCGCGCCCTTGGCCCAGAGCCCGCCAGTCTGGTCGAGGAACGTGCGCATCTGGCCGCTCATGTTGCCGAATCGGGTCGGGGTACCGAAGATGATTGCATCGTAGTCGGGCAGCTCGGCCGGGGAGGCCACTTCGGCGGCCTGGTCCAGCTTGCCGCCGGCATTCTTGAACGCCTCGGCGGGCATGGTTTCGGCCACCCGCTTGACGCTGACCTCGGCCCCAGGCACCTGGCGAGCCCCATCAGCCACGGCATTGGCCATGGTTTCGATATGTCCGTACATTGAGTAATACAGCACCAGAATCTTGGCCATACTGACCTCCATGAAGTAGGGAAAGGGGTGCCGGCAGAACCGGCACTCTACCCAGCCTAGGTCAGGCTGGCGGGTTGTGGTAGTCCAATGTTGAGGAGGGCCGCGCATGCCGCGTTTGTTTATTGCCCTGGAGTTGCCAGAGCCCGTTAAACAAGCCTTGCTGCAGCTGACCGAGCCAATGCCGGGCGCGCGCTGGCAGTCAGCCGATCAGTTGCATCTGACCTTGAGGTTTGTCGGCGAAGTTGCCGCCGGGCAGGTCGAGCAGGTGATGGCAGCACTAACCAGCCTGCGTTTTGGGGGCTTTACCCTGACTGTAAAGGGGGTAGGCTGGTTCGGGCCGCCGCGCCGGCCCCTGGCCCTGTGGGCCGGAGTCAGTCCGCAGGCGCCGCTGCGCCGGCTCAAGCAACAGCTCGATCACCTGCTGGCCGAGGCCGGAATCGGCCCCGACCGGCAGGGCTACAAACCACATATCACCCTGGCCCGGCTGCATGGGCCGCAACCAAGGCTTGAGGACTACGTGCAGCGCCACCAAGGCCTGCGAGGGCCGTGTTTTCGGGTCGGGCACGTCAGTCTGTTTCTCAGTGATCTGAGCGAGCAGGGTGCTAGCTATCGGGTACTGGGCCGCTATCCGTGCGTTGAGGCGTAGACGGCCATCGTTGGGAGTACTTGAAGGACGTGCCCGAGGTTTCGTGGCAGACTGGTCGTTGGAGTGGCAATGCATACTGTGAGGGAGTCATGACTCAGGATATTAATCTGGTTGCGATCAGCCGCGCGCAGCCCGAATGGCTGGATATTGGTAATCGTCGGGCCCGCACCGGGCATTTCAAGCGGCCAGTGAGTATTCCCGTGTCGGTTGGCCCGGACGGGCTGGCGGGTGACTTCATTGCCGATGGCAAGCATCACGGGGGACCGGATCAGGCGCTGTACCTGTATAGCCAGGCCGATATCGACTGGTGGTCCGGCCAACTGGAGCGTGAACTGATGCCGGGCTTCTTCGGCGAGAACCTGACCCTGAGCGATTGGTGGGAGCTGCCACGTATCGGTGATCGCCTGCGTATTGGCGAGGTGCTGCTGGAGCTGACCGGGCCTCGGATTCCCTGCTCGACCCTGGCAGCGCGGGCGGGTGAGCCAACCTTTGCCAAGACCTTTGCCCGGGCTGCTCGCAGCGGGGCTTATGTGCGAGTGCTGGAGCCCGGGATACTGGAGGCCGGGATGTCTTGCCAGTTGGAAGTGCGGGGCGCTGCCGAGTGGCCGGGCATTGAGGAAACCTTCCACTACTGGCTAGGCAAAACCCGTTCAGAAGCTTTCGTGCGGCGAGCGCTAGCGTCGCCGATTGCGCTGCGGATGCGGCGCGAGCTGGATGAGTGGCTGGTCGAGCTGGAGGCTGGGACCGCACCGCTGCCGGGAATCTAGCGGATGAACGCGCCTGCCTATTGGCAATGGCTGGCTGATCTGGTGCTGGCCGTGCATGTGGCTATTGTGCTGTTCGTGATCCTGGGAGTCGTGCTGATTGTGCTGGGCAACGTCTGGGGCTGGCGCTGGGTCAATCGTCTGTGGTTTCGGCTGGCACACCTGGCCACGATTCTGGTGGTGGTGGCCGAGGCTTGGCTGGGGCTGGTATGTCCGTTGACCACGCTGGAGATGTGGTTGCGTGAACAGGCCGGCAGTCGGATTTATGCCGGTAGTTTCATTCAGTACTGGTTGCAGCGCCTGCTCTATTACCAGGCCCCTGACTGGGTCTTTATCCTGCTTTACAGCCTGTTTGCACTGCTGGTGCTGGCGGTCTGGTGGCGTTATCCGCCGCTCAGGCGCTAGGGACGGCATAATGCCGCCCCTGTGGGTCGGCTCAGTCGCGTTGCAGGGCCAGCGCCACGCCCTGGCCACCGCCGATGCACAGCGTCGCCAGGCCTTTTTTGGCGTCGCGCTTGAGCATTTCATGCAGCAGGGTGACCAGCACCCGGCAGCCGGAGGCACCGATCGGGTGACCGAGGGCAATGGCGCCGCCATTGACGTTGACCTTGCTGGCATCCCACTGCAATTCCTTGCCAACTGCCAGAGCCTGGGCCGCGAACGCCTCATTGGCTTCGATCAGTTCCAGATCCCGGACCTGCCAGCCGGCCTTGCTCAGGCAGCGCTGGGTGGCAGAAACCGGGCCAATGCCCATGATCGCCGGGTCGACCCCGGCATTGGCATAGGCCGCAACCTTGGCCAGTACCGGCAGGCCCAGTTCGGCAGCCTTGCTGGCGCTCATCAGCATCACCGCGGCGGCGCCATCGTTGAGGCTGGAGGCGTTGCCGGCACTGACGCTGCCGTCCTTCTTGAACGCCGGGCGCAGTTTACCCAGTGACTCGGCGGTAGTGCCGGGGCGCGGTTGCTCATCCTGGTTGATCAGCAGGGCTTCGCCCTTGCGTTGGGGGACGCTGACCGGGGTGATCTCGGCGTCAAAGCGGCCGGCCTGCTGGGCGGCGACAGCCTTTTGCTGCGACGCGGCGGCAAAGGCATCCTGTTCTTCCCGGCTGATGCCGTACTTGTCGACCAGGTTCTCGGCGGTAATCCCCATGTGGTAGTCGTTGAAGGCATCCCACAAGCCGTCATGGATCATGCTGTCGATGATCTGACCATGGCCCATGCGCTGGCCACTGCGAGAGGTCGGCAGCAGGTGAGGGGACAGGCTCATGGACTCCTGGCCGCCGGCGATCATGATCTCGGCATCGCCGCAACGGATAGCCTGGGCTGCCAGGTGCAGGGCCTTGAGCCCGGAGCCGCAGACCTTGTTCAGGGTCAGGGCCGGGACGCTGTGTGGCAGTCCTGCGTGGATCGCCGCCTGGCGCGCCGGGTTTTGGCCGCAGCCTGCTGTTAGTACCTGGCCCAGGATTACCTCATCGACACTGGCAGGGTCGATGGCGGTTTGTTCAAGCAGGGCGCGAATGACGGTGGCGCCCAACTCGTGGGCAGGAATGTTGGCGAACTGCCCGCCGAAGCTGCCGATGGCGGTACGGGTAGCGGCGACGATGACGACCTCTTGCATGAACGACTCCTCATGGCCGGTTCTCAGGGGTGACTAGGATAGACCTGTCAGTCACGATCGACAACCGGGCGCAGCGCAATCCGTGCGGCTAGCGCACGCTGATTGCCGAGGAGGAGGCAACGGCTGCGAACCGGGTTCGCAGCCGTAAGGGACGGACGAGCCTGCTCAGGCCCGGTTCAGGCGGTGGGCGATCAGCTCATCGACTACGCTGGGATCGGCCAGGGTTGAGGTGTCACCCAAGGTATCCAGTTCGTCACAGGCGATCTTGCGCAGGATGCGGCGCATGATCTTGCCCGAGCGGGTCTTGGGCAGACCCGGGGTCCACTGGATGAACTCGGGGCGGGCAAATGCGCCGACCTGCTCGGCGACGAACGCCTTGAGCTCGGCCACCAGGGCGTCACTGGGCTCGATATCGTGCATTGGCATGACGAAGGCATAGATCGCCTGGCCCTTGATATCGTGCGGACAGCCGACTACGGCGGCTTCGGCTACGGCATCGTGCAGCACCAGAGCGCTTTCGACTTCGGCGGTACCGATCCGGTGACCGGAGACGTTGAGTACGTCATCGACCCGGCCGGTGATCCAGTAATAGCCGTCTTCGTCACGACGAGCGCCATCGCCGGTGAAATACACACCCTTGTAGGCGCTGAAGTAGGTGTCGATCAGCCGCTGGTGATCGCCATAGACAGTACGGATCTGGCTCGGCCAGGAACGCTTGATGATCAGGTTGCCGCTGGCCGGGCCTTCCAGTTCATTACCTTCGGGATCGACCAGGGCTGGCTCAACACCGAAAAAGGGACGGGTCGCCGAGCCGGGCTTGAGGTTGGTGGCACCGGGCAGCGGGGTGATCATGATGGCGCCGGTCTCGGTCTGCCACCAGGTATCGACAATCGGGCAGCGCGAGTCGCCCACTACATGGAAATACCACTCCCAGGCTTCCGGGTTGATCGGTTCGCCAACGCTGCCGAGCAGGCGCAGGCTGGTACGCGAGGCGCTGGTTACGTATTCGTCACCCTTGGCCATCAGGGCGCGGATGGCTGTTGGTGCGGTGTAGAAGATGTTTACCTTGTGCTTGTCGACCACCTGCCAGCAGCGCGAGGCGTCCGGATAGGTTGGTACGCCTTCGAACATCAGGGTGGTGGCGCCGTTGCACAGTGGCCCGTAGACGATGTAGGAGTGGCCGGTGATCCAGCCGATGTCGGCGGTGCACCAGTAGGTTTCGCCTTCGTGATAGTCGAACACATAGTGGTGGGTCATGGCGGCACCGAGCAGGTAGCCGCCAGTGGTGTGCAGCACACCCTTGGGCTTGCCGGTCGAGCCTGAGGTGTACAGGATGAACAGTGGGTCTTCACTGTCCATCGGCTCCGCCGCGCAGTCGGCACTGACTCCGGCAATGGCGTCGTGGTACCAGAGGTCGCGGTGTTCGTGCCAGGGGATGTCGGCGCCGGTACGTTGTACGGTGACCACGCTGTGAACGTTGGGGCAATCCTTGAGGGCCTTCTCCACATTCTGTTTGAGCGGCACCTTTTTACCGCCGCGCACACCCTCGTCGGCGGTGATCACTACCTGGCAGTCGGCGTCGAGGATGCGGTCGCGCAGGGCGTCGGGGGAGAAACCGCCGAACACCACCGAATGCACCGCGCCAATCCGGGCGCAGGCCAGCATGGCGTAGGCGGCCTCGGGAATCATTGGCATGTACAGGCAGACCCGGTCGCCTTTCTTGACGCCGCGGGCCTTGAGCACGTTGGCCAGCCGGCAGACCTTTTCATGCAGTTCATGGTAGCTGATCCGGGCATCATCGGTCGGCTCGTCGCCTTCCCAGATAATCGCGGTCTGCTCGCCACGGCTGGCCAGGTGGCGGTCGATGCAGTTGACGCTGACGTTCAGCTTGCCGTCGATGAACCAGGCGGCCTGGCCCTGGCTGAGGTCACTTTCATGGACCTTGCTCCAGGGCTGCTCCCAAGTTAGAAAGCGCTTGGCCTGTTCAGCCCAGAACTGTTCGGGCTGCTCAATCGACTGACGGTACATGGCCTGGTAACCGGCTTCATCCAGATGGGCATAGGCCCGGGTGGCATCGGATACCAGGTGATTCTCGATCTTGTACATGAACGGCTCCCTCTTGTTTTTATCGGCGTGATACTGCCGTATAGGCTATACAGCCTCAGCCATCGAAGCGGTTAATTCAACCCTTCTTTGGTCTAGTCCGGGGAGGTTATGGGGTATCGAGCGGTAGAAGATGAGCCCCGCCGAATGGCGGGGCGGGTTGGTTCAGTTCAGCTTGAAACGCAGGTTGTCGATCAGTCGGGTCTTGCCGAGAAAGGCGGCGGCCAGGGCTACAGCTTCTTCGGTGGCATCGCTGATCGGGTTCAGTGTCAGGGCGTCACGCAGGTCCAGATAGTCGGGATGCAGGCCACTGGATTCGAGTACCATCCGCGCTTCCTCAATTACCTGGGCAAAGTCGCGGCGCCCGCTTTGCAGGTTGGCCGCTACCTGTTTGAGGGTGGCAAACAACAGCGGTGCGAGCTCCCGTTCGCTCGGGTTCAGGTAGCCATTGCGTGAGGACAGCGCCAGACCGTCCTCGGCGCGAACGGTTGGTTCGCCCATGATCTGGATCGGCAGGCACAGGTCCTGGGTCATCTTGCGAATGACAGCCAGTTGTTGATAGTCCTTCTCGCCGAACACTGCCAGATCAGGCTGAACAATATTGAACAGTTTGCTGACCACAGTGGCGACGCCATTGAAGTGGCCGGGACGGCTGGCACCGCACAGTCCTTCGGAGACGACCGGAACATTGACGATGGTGTGGCCGTCCATGCCTTCGGGGTACATGTCATTGACGCTGGGGGCGAACACCATGTGTGCACCGGCATCCAGCAGCTTGGCCTGATCATCAGCCAGGGTCCGCGGATAGCTGTCCAGGTCTTCGCTGGGGCCGAACTGCAGCGGGTTAACGAAGATGCTGACCACCACGTAATCGGTGCGCTGCCGGGCCTTTTCCACCAGGGCGATGTGTCCGGCGTGCAGGTTGCCCATGGTCGGCACCAGACCGATACGTTTACCATCCTTGCGGGCATGGCTGATGGCGGCGCGAACTTGGGCGATGCTGTGTAGCGTATTCATGGTGTCAGAACTCGTGCTCGGCTGCCGGGAATTCAACGCGTTTGACCGCCTCGACATAGGCGCGGATCGCCGCTGGCACGTCGGGCTGGCCGTTCATGAAGTTCTTCACGAAACGTGGCAGCCGGCCGCTGATCGACAGTCCGAGCATGTCATGAACCACCAGGACCTGACCGTCGGTGCCGGAGCCGGCACCGATACCGATGACCGGAATTTGCACGCTGCGTGAAATCTCTGCGGCCAGGGCACTGGGTACACATTCGAGCAACAGCATGCTGGCGCCTGCGGCTTCCAGTGCCAGGGCGTCAGCCAGCATGGCCTTGGCCTGGGCTTCTTCCTTGCCTTGGACCTTGTAGCCGCCAAGCACATTGACGGTTTGTGGGGTCAGGCCCATGTGGGCACAAACCGGTACGCCACGCTGGACCAGCGCGGTGATGGTCTCGGCCAGCCAGCCAGCGCCCTCAAGCTTGACCACATGGGCCCCGGCCTGCATCAGCACGGCGCTGTTGGACAGCGCCTGCTCCACCGTAGCATAGGCCATGAATGGCAGGTCAGCCATGATAAGCGCGCCTTGATTACCGCGTTTTACCGCACGGGTGTGGTAGGCCATGTCTTGGACAGTGACCGGCAGGGTGCTGTCGTGGCCTTGCAATACCATGCCGAGCGAATCACCGATCAGAATCACCTCAACCCCGGCAGTGCTTTCGAGGTGTGCGAACAGGGCGTCATAGGCGGTCAGACTGACAATTTTCTCGCCAGATTGCTTGAGCTTGTTGAGCGTAGTCAGGGTTACTTCAGGCATGGCAGATTCCAGTGGTTCAGCCCCGCAGGGGCAGGATCATGAGACGCCGGGCCCCATCATGGGGAACGGTGTTCTGGATGCTCAGGATGGTATCAACCTGATGACTATAGTGGTCTTGCACTGTTCGCCGGTCAATCGTCGCCCTGCTGCGGCCTTGAGGCTGCAGGCAGGGTGATGACAGGTTCGGCGAGGCAGTCGGGTGCATGGCTCATCCTTGTGCCGTGGCGTCGAGACGCTCAAGTCCATCGGCCGGACAGGTGTCCAGCAACTGACTGAGCCGCGTGCCATCTGGCAGGGCCAGATCGGCGGCCAGCTCGGCCAACGGGTAAAGAACGAAAGCGCGGGCCTGCATGTGGTAGTGCGGTACTTGCAGCCGAGGGCTGTCGATGACCTGTTCACCGAACAGCAGCATATCCAGATCCAGGGTTCGGGGCCCCCAGCGTTCAGCTTTACGCTCACGTCCCTGATCAAGCTCGATACGCTGTAGTTGGTCGAGCAGCTCCAGTGGCGTCAGTTCGGTGTCGAGCTCGGCCACGGCGTTGATATAGGGGGGCTGATCCTGAGGCCCGAGCGGGGCGCTGCGATACAGCGATGAGCGGCGAGCCAGGCGAGTTCGCGGCACCTGCCCCAATGCCTCGCAGGCTTTCAGCACTTGGCCGATGGGGTCTGCCTGATTGCTGCCCAGGCCAATGTAGCAGATGCTGCTCATGGGTTGGCCTGCGGGCTGCGTGGCTTGCGTTTGCGCCGGCTGCGCTGGCGCTTGGCTGTGGGTTTGTCGGCTAGCTCGCGGACCATCTGCCGGCGCTTGTCTTCGCTGGCATCCTGATAACGAGTCCACCAGTCGCCCAGGCCGTCAGTCTGCTCGCCAGCGCTTTCACGTAGCAGCAGAAAGTCGTAGGCAGCGCGAAAGCGTGGGTGTTCGAGCATCTGGTCGGCGCGGCGGCCGCTGCGTCGTTCCAGGCGCGGCTGCAGGTCCCAGATTTCACGCAGCGGAATAGTGAAGCGCTTCGGTACCGTGGTATGCCGACACTGTTCGGCCAGCAATTCCTGAGCCGCCTGCTGGTGGGCCGGAATGCTGGGGATGCCGCGCGCCTCCAGGGCCTTGATCCGTGGCGGCAGGGCTGGCCAGAGCAGGGCAGCGTAGAGGAAGGCCGGGGTTACCGGGCGGTCCTGAGCGATGCGCTGATCAGTATTGCGCAGGGCCTGATGGACCAGCTTGAGGGTGTAGTCAGGGTTGGCCTGGATAGCCTCATCGGTGTCTGGAAACAGCGGGGCGAACAGGTCGTACTTGAGCAGCAAGGCAAAGGTCTTTTCCCCCTGGCCGCTCATCAGCAGCTTGAGAACCTCATCGAACAGCCGGGCCGCGGGAATGTCGTGCAGCAGATCGGCCAGTTCGATAATCGGCGCGGCGCTGTGCGGCTCAATGTCGAAATTCAGTTTGGCGGCAAAGCGTACTGCCCGCAGCATTCGTACCGGGTCTTCCTGGTAGCGCTGTACCGGGTTACCAATCAGGCGCACCTGGCGGTTGCGAATGTCATGCAGGCCATTGGCGAAGTCATGGATGTGGCCGGTGCTGACGTTGTAATACAACGCGTTGATGGTGAAATCGCGCCGCTGGGCGTCCTGCTCCAGGGTGCCATAGACATTGTCTCGCAGCAGGCGGCCGGAGTCGCTTTGGCGGGACTGTTCATCGCCATTGTCTTCATCGTGGCCGGCGCGGAAGGTCGCCACTTCGATGATCTCGCGGCCGAAATGCACATGCACCAGCTTGAAGCGGCGGCCGATCAGGCGAGCGTTGCGGAAAGTGGCCCGGACCTGCTCGGGGGTGGCGCTGGTGGCGACGTCAAAATCCTTGGGGTCGAAGTCCAGCAGCAGATCGCGCACGCAGCCGCCGACCACGAAGGCCTGGTAGCCCGCCTGTTGCAGCCGCTCAACCACATTGACCGCATGCCGGCTGATGCGCTCGCGGCGCAGGTTGTGCTGGCTGGCGGGAATAACGGCGGGCGTAGTGCGATGCCGGACCGGGTGGCCGAAGGGGTTGGGTAGTTTCTGCAACAGCTTTCGTATCATGGGTGCGGGTAGTCCACCAGCGTATCCTGACCCTCATGCCTGGGGCTGAATCGTTTCAATAAGTATGGCAGGGTCTGGAATGCCGCTTTCAGCCGGACCAAAGGCATGATGACGGGTTGGTCGTGGCGCTTGTGCTGGGCGAACGGGCAGACTGCCTGTATCAACAGTCGGGCATTCTAGCTTGAATGACGGGGGATTTGAATGAGATGAGCAGTATTGAGAGAGGAAAGCTCAAGGGGAGCCATGGCTCCCCTTAATGGATTCTTGTTCTTCTTCTTCTTCTGAGCTATTCTTGTTTTTGTAGGCAGAGGCGACAATGTCGCCTATTCAGCCAACCCATCCCGGGTTTCAAAACAAACGGATTGCTTTGGAAGCTTAGGTCAATACTCAAGGCCTATCTTCGGCTCTGGACTGGTGGGTTGCTTGAGCAACTTTTATTCTTCTCTGGTTCCAGCCGGACATCCTGTCCGCAGGGTGAGTACCCATTCTCCAAAAAAATCAGTTTGCTTGGCCGCGCACGTTTTATTTTTATTGTGTGTGGAGCCGAATATTATTTTTGTTATGAGTTATCTGGTTTTTATTGTTGTTGTGCCAGATATAAAGCAGAAGCCGTGCCAACTTTTTAATTTCGATTAAAATCAATAAGTTAGTATTTTTCCGTCTGGATGTGTGGCCGGGCGGGCGTGGGATTCGTTACCGAACACCCCGGAGAAGTGTTACGGGACTTTAGTAGGGGGTAACAGTTCGATGGTAGGAGAGCGGGGTAACAGGTAACACTTTTCGGGTTGCTCGGGGGTGATGTGGCAGGGGAGGTGCTGTCGGTTCGCGACCAGCCAGGCCGCGAACCAGAGATTTAAGGAACCGCTGAACAGCTCCTTAGTATCAGGAGCTGGCGGTTTTCTTGCGTGGGATGCCCAGGCGCTGGCGTCGCTCCCAAAGGCATTTGCGGCTGATGCCGAGCTTGTTGGCCAGCTCAGTTTCGGTCATGTGTTCCTGGTGCTCCAGGACAAAGTGTTGGAAGTAGTCCTCCAGTGACAGGTCCTCGGTCGGCTCCTGACTGGGACTGTCCGGATGGCGCATGGTTTCCAGCGCGTTGGCCGCCTGCGAAGCACGCTCATACTCCAGGTCCAGCTCAATGCCGAGCAGGTCGGTGGAGATTTCCGCGTCATCGCAGAGAATGGCGGCTCGCTCGATAGCGTTCTCCAGCTCGCGCACGTTACCCGGCCAGGAATAGCGGCGGATTGCGTCGGCGGCCTCGTTACTAAAATGCAGGCCTTCCATGTTCATGTTACGGGCTGCCCGGGCCAGCAGCGCTTCGGCAATCAGCATCACGTCATCGCCGCGTTCGCGTAGTGGCGGCAGGCGCAGCTCGATCACGTTCAGTCGATAATACAGGTCTTCGCGGAACAGGCCCTGACGGGCCAGGGTCTTGAGGTCGCGGTGGGTCGCGGCGACCAGACGTACATCAACCTTGTTGGATTGTACCGAGCCGACCCGGCGGATTTCGCCTTCCTGTAGCACCCGCAGCAGTCGAGCCTGAGCTTCCAGCGGCAGCTCGCCGATTTCATCGAGGAACAGGGTGCCGCCATCGGCGGCCTCGACCAGACCCGTGCGGCCAGCGGTAGCGCCGGTGAAGGCGCCCTTCTCATGGCCGAACAGCTCCGATTCGATCAGGGTTTCCGGAATGGCCGCACAGTTGACCGAAATCAGCGGCGCCTTGGCCCGCTTGGAGTTTTCGTGCAGGGCGCGTGCCACCAGTTCCTTGCCGGTCCCGGACTCCCCCTGGATCAGTACAGTGGAATCGGTTGGCGCGACCTTGCTGATACGCTTGAACAGCGTTTGCATGGCGGCACAGGAACCGATGATGCCCAGCTCCTTGCCACTCTTGACCGAGCCCTCACTGGTCGGCTCGTTACTGGCGAGCTCGGCAGCAGGCTGATTGCGGCGCTGGCTGGCGTCCTCGATGATCCGGGCGACGGCCTGGAGCATTTCGTCATGGTCGAAGGGCTTGGCAATGTAGTCGACCGCGCCGAGCTTCATGGAGTCGACCGCCGAGCGCAGGCTAGCGTAACTGGTCATGATCAGCACCGGCGTATTGGGGGCTTTGCGAATCAGTTCGGTACCTGGCTCGCCGGGCAGGCGCAGGTCACTGACGATGAGGTCGAAGCTGTCTAGGGAAAAACGTTCCACGGCCTCGTGGACCGAGCCGGCTTCGCTGACCTGGTAGTGGTGGCGTTCCAGCAGCCGTCGCAGGGCGGAGCGGATGATGGTTTCGTCTTCAACAACCAGAATATGTGACATAGCTACCTCATGCGCGGTGCTCACCCAACCCCCCTCAGGTGATGACACCGTTACTTAAAACACTGTAACGCGGCAGGGTGATGATGAATCGGGTGCCGCGCTGTGTTACCGGGTCAGCCGGGCTTTCGACCGTGATCTGACCATAATGCTCTTCGACAATCGAGTAGACCAGTGCCAATCCGAGCCCGGTTCCTGTCCCTGGGTCCTTGGTGGTGAAGAAGGGCTCGAACATGCGATCCATGATCGCCTTGTCGATTCCGCTGCCTTGGTCTTCCACCATGAGCAGCACTTGATGTTCATTGTGTTGGGTCTGAACGGTGATGCGATCACCATCCCGGCTGGCGTCGCGGGCATTGCCCAGCAGATTGATCAGAACCTGAACCAGGTGTTGGCTATCGCCGACGACCCTGTGCTCCGGATTGCACAGGTTAACATAAATGACCTCGGGACCCTTACGGTTGAGTGACAGGAGGTGAATGGCCTCGTTACAACAGGCCGCCAGATCGACCTCTTCGTTGGCGTTGTTGTGGCGGCTGCCGACGTGGGCGAAGTTGACCAGCGACTGGACGATCCGCGAGACCCGGCGGGTCTGCTCGATGATCTGCTCGGCGGCGACTCGGGCCTCTTCCAGGTCCGGCTCTTCACGCAGGTTCTGCGCCAGGCAGGCGATCCCGGTGATCGGGTTGCCGATCTCGTGGGCCACCCCGGCGGCCAGGCGACCGATTGAAGCCAGGCGTTCGGAATGCATCAGCTCGTCTTCGAGCATCTGGGTTTCGGTCTGGTCCTCGATCAGCAGGACCAGACCGCTGTTGCCGATATTGCCCGGTTCATCAATGGCTGCCTTGTGCAGGTTGAGCCACTGGGTCTGACCATTGAGCACCAGTTTCTGTTTGTGGACATGCGCTGATTGGTCCTCGACAAAGCGCTGCAGCACCTGGTTCCAAGGCGCTGGCAGGCTGTCCAGTCGGGAGCCAACCACGCTGTCGGCGCTGATCCCGGTCAGGGTCTGCATGGCCCGGTTCCACATCAGTACCTCATTGTCCTTGGCCAGCGAGCAGACGCCCATCGGCAGATCCTGCAGGGTCTGGCGGTGGTAGCGGCGCAGGGCGTCGAGTTCGGCGGCCAGGCCGGTCAGGCGGGTGTGGTAGTCCTCCAGCCGGCTTTCGATGAAGTGGATATCCTCGGTCACGTAACCGCCCCGGGCCATCTTGAACGGCAGGAAGGTCTCGATGATGTCCTGCGCCACGGCCGGGCCCATCAGGCCCGAGAGGTTGGCTTCGAGCCGGTCGCGCAAGCGTCGTAGGGCATAGGGGCGGCGCTCATCGAACGGCAGCTTGAGGTCGCGCAGAGCCTGCTCTACTTCCTGCTGGGCGGTCTTGTTGCCCAGTGGCTTGGCCAGTTGCTGAGCGAACTCCTGTGGTGAGCTGGCGACCAGCTCCATACGTTGCGGGCGGCTGACGTTGTCCACAGAACAGGCCTCGGCGGCGCTCTGCTCTTCAGCCGAACGTTGGGTGAACAGCGAGACCAGAGTGAACACCACGATGTTGACGGTCAGTGAGGTAATGGCCGCAATGTGCCAGGTGTCAGGGTTGAAGCTCAGATTCAGGCCCAGTAGCCGGATCCCGGACAGCTCGCTGATCAACGGCAGTAGCAAGGTGACCGACCAGACCAGCATGCCGGCGACCAGCCCTCCGATGAAGCCGCGGCGGTTGGCCTGTGGCCAGTACAGGACCGACAGGGCGCCGGGCAGAAACTGCACAGTGGCCACGAACGAGGCAATGCCGAGGTTGGCCAGATCCTGTTCGGCGCCAAGCAAGCGGTAGAACCCGTAGCTGCCCATGATGATGGCGGCGATCAGGCTGCGTCGGGTCCACAGCAGCCAGCGGTAGATGTTGTTGTCGGCGCTGGGTTGATAGACCGGTAGCACCAGATGGTTGAGGACCATGCCGGACAGTGCCAGTGTCACCACGATGATCAGCCCGCTGGCGGCTGACAGGCCACCGACGAATGCCAGCAGGCTCAGCCAGTCGGCTCCAGCGGCCACGCCCAGACCCAGGGTGAAGTATTCCGGGTTGGTCGGTACGCCCAGATGCAGGCCGGCCCACAGGATCGGCGGCACCGCCAGGCTCATCAGCAGCAGAAATAGTGGCAGACCCCAACTGGCCGTGCCCAGAGCACGGGGGTTGAGGTTTTCGGTAAAGGCCATGTGGTACATGTGCGGCATGACGATGGCGGCGGCGAAGAACACCAGCAGCAGGGTGCGCCAGGGGCCTTCCTGCAGTGGCGAGTGCAGGGTGCGCAGGGCCTGCTGGTTATGGCTGAGCCACTCCTCCAGTCCGCTCGGGCCACCGAACACCGCATACAGGGCGAACAGGCCGACCGCGCCGAGGGCTATCAGCTTGACCAGCGACTCGAAGGCGATGGCGAAGACCAGGCCTTCATGCTTTTCCCGCGCCGAGATGTGGCGGGCACCAAACAGGATGGCGAACAGGGTGATCAGCAGGCAGAAACCAAAGGCCACCGAGTCCTGGCCCGGGTCGTGGGTCAGAATCAGCACCGAGTCGGCCACCGCCTGGATCTGCAGGGCCAGCAGCGGCAGTACGCCAATCAGCATCAGCAGGGTGGTCAGAGTGCCGGCCCAAGTGCTGCGAAAGCGGAAGGCGAACAGGTCGGCCAGCGATGACAACTGATAGGTACGGGTGATGCGCAGGATTGGATTGAGCAGTACTGGTGCCAGCAGGAAGGCGCCACAAATGCCCAGGTAATAGGTCAGAAAGCCGTAGCCGTACTGATAGGCCAGCCCGACCGTGCCGTAGAAGGCCCAAGCACTGGCATAAACCCCCAGTGACAGGGTGTAGATCGCGGGATGGCGCATCAGCCCGCGCGGCAGCAGCCCGCGTTCGGTAATCCAGGCGACGCCGAACAGGGTTAGCAGGTAGACAACGCTGATCAGGATCAGCAGGCTGAGGTCAAAGCTCGTCGGCATCTTTGGGGCTCTGCAGCAACATGCCGGCAATGATCAGGATCAGCCACAGCACATAGGGGCGGTACCAGGCGCCCTGGGGTTCTATCCACCAGTCCATGATGGCCGGTGAGAACAGGTAGATGCCGATGACCAGCAGCAGTACCAGCCGATAAATATACATAGGGTCAGCGCGCCATGGGTGAGGTGATGATGGTAATCAGCCGGCACCGGCTTGCCAAGGGCATTACTCGCTGAGATCGGGCAATTGCTGGCAGGCCGGGAGACGTTCAGGCTGCCAGTGGTCGGTGGCCCAGCCGAGCAGCTCGCTGATGCCGGCCCCGGCCAGCTCGGCCGGTGGCTCCTGGGCTAGCACCTGGAGCGCGCGGAACAGGGTGGCCGGCGCCTGCTCGGCGGCCAGCGGCGTTGAGGCCAGGCGTTTGCTGAGTTTTTCTCCGTCCTGGCGCATCGCTAGCGGAATATGCAGGTGACGCGGCGGGCGGGCCTCCAGCAACTGGTATAGCCAGAGTTGGCGAGGGGTTGAGTCGAGCAGATCGGCGCCGCGAACCACGTCGCTGATCTGTTGGGCGATATCGTCGGCGACCACCGCCAGTTGGTAGGCGATGATGCCGTCGCGGCGGCGAATGATGAAGTCGCCAACCTCGCTTTGCAGCCGTTGGCTAAAGGGGCCTTGCAGGCGATCGACGAAACTGAGGGAGCGGTCATCGACCTGAACCCGAATGGCCCGGTCGCCGGCTGCGGGTAGCTGGCGCTGGCGACAGGTGCCGGGATAGATGCCGGCATGGGCCTGCAGTTCGCGCCGCGAACAGTCGCAGTAAAACGCCTGGCCGGCAGCGAGCAGTTGGTCGATTAGTTGCTGGTAGTAGTCTGTGCGCTGGCTTTGCCAGAGTACTGTGGCATCCCAGTGCAGGCCGTAGGTGTCCAGGGTCTGCAGAATCTGGTCAGCCGCCCCGGGCAGGTTGCGCGGCAGGTCGAGATCCTCGATGCGCACCAGCCACTGGCCACCGGCCTGGCGGGCATCCAGATAACTGGCCAAGGCCGCCAGCAGCGAGCCAAAGTGCAGTTGGCCACTGGGGGTGGGGGCGAAACGACCGATATAAGAGGGGGTGTTCGGCATCACTGAGCCGCGGGAAAAAGTTTACCGATGAGCCGGCAAGTGGGCTCATCGGTGTGGCGCGGTGGGCTGACTTAGCCGCCGATCTGCTTTTCCTTGATTTCTGCCAGGGTCTTGCAATCGATGCACAGCGTCGCGGTGGGACGTGCTTCCAGGCGACGAATACCGATTTCAACACCGCAGGAATCGCAGTAGCCGTAGTCGTCTTCCTCAATGCGCTGCAGGGTCTGATCGATTTTCTTGATCAGCTTGCGCTCACGGTCACGGGCACGCAGTTCCAGGCTGAACTCTTCTTCCTGGCTGGCGCGGTCGGCCGGGTCGGGGAAGTTGGCGGCTTCGTCCTGCATGTGATGCACGGTGCGGTCAACTTCTTCCATCAACTCCTGTTTCCAGTTGTTGAGAATGTCAGCGAAATGCGCAAGCTGCCGCTCGTTCATGTATTCCTCACCCTTTTCTTCCTTGTAGGGCACGAAACCACGGATCAACATAGAGTTCTTCTGTTTGGCATTACTGGGCATGAGAACCGCCTCACTTTTTGCTCGATCGTCCTGTGCCAGGCGCCTTGTTCTGAGCGCCTGCGGGGGTTGCGGCCACTGGCTGCAAGCGGGCAAAGCTACCAGAACCTGTGCCCCCGCGCTACTGTTTGCCGCCAGATGGTTTGACTGGTGCGTGGCGGGTATCATTCGGGTTTTACCCTGTCTGATGGCGGAGAACAATATGCAGCAGCATAACTGGGCACGGCGGGTCCAGGATATTCAGCCTTTTCATGTGATGGCGGTGCTGGCCCGGGCCAAGTATTTGGAGGCTCAGGGCTGCGACGTGATCCACATGGAAATCGGCGAGCCGGACTTCACTACCCCAGAGCCGATTATCCGTGCCGGCCAGAATGCGCTGGCCGCCGGGCATACCGGCTACACTCCGGCGCTGGGTCTGCCGGCGCTGCGCGAGGCGGTGGCTGGACTCTATGCCCGGCGTCACGGTATCGATCTGGACCCGCGCCGAGTGATCATTACGCCAGGTGGCTCGGCCGCGTTGTTGTTGGTCAGTGCGCTGCTGGTCGAGCCGGGTCAGCAGGTGCTGATGGCCGATCCGGCCTATCCCTGCAACCGGCATTTCCTGCGTTTGGTCGAGGGCCGGGCGCGGTTGATTCCGACCGGCCCGCAAACCGCTTACCAACTGACTCCAGAGCTGGTTGAGCAGCACTGGGATGCTGACTGTCGGGCGGTGCTGGCTGCCTCGCCAGCCAACCCGACCGGCACCTTGCTCAGCCGCGCGCAGTTGGCGGCGCTGGCGCAGACCACCAGGCGGCTGGGTGGGACCCTGATTGTCGATGAGATCTATCACGGTCTGACCTATGGCTGCGAGGCCAGTTCGGTGCTTGAAGTGGCTGATGACGCCTTCGTGCTCAACAGCTTTTCCAAATATTTCGGCATGACCGGCTGGCGGCTGGGCTGGCTGGTGGCGCCCGAGGCGGCGGTGCCGGAGTTGGAGAAGCTGGCGCAGAACCTCTATATCTGTGCGCCGCACATGGCCCAGCAAGCCGCTTTGGCGGCCTTTGGCGAAGACAGTCTGGCGATCTGCGAGCAGCGCCGTGAAGCTTTTCGCCAGCGCCGCGACTTCCTGCTGCCGGCCCTGCGCGAGTTGGGCTTTGATATTCCGCTGACCCCGGACGGGGCCTTCTATCTGTATGCCGATATGGGCCGGCTGGGTGGCGACAGTGATGCGCTGTGTCGGCATCTGATCGAAACCGAGCATCTGGCGATCACCCCCGGTCTGGATTTTGGTCAGTATCGTGCCAGTGAGCATGTGCGCTTTGCCTATACCACCTCAGTGGCGCGGCTGGAGCAGGCGGTGGAGCGGCTGGCGCGCGGACTCGGGAACTGGACGGGATGCTGATTGCGTTCGATCCGCCGCTGCTGGGCGGGGTGCTGCTGCGCCGCTATAAACGCTTTTTTGCCGATGTGCGGCTCGACGACGGCCGTGAGCTGACCCTGCACTGTCCCAATACCGGCTCCATGCTCAATTGCGGCGAGCCGGGCAGCCGAATCTGGGGCAGCGTGCAGCCGCGTCCAGGGCGCAAGTTGCCGGGCACCTGGGAACTGGTGGAAACCGCGCCAGGCGTACTGGCCTGCATTCACAGTGCCCGGGCCAACAAGGTGATCGAAGCTGCCTTGCAGGCCGGGCTGATCACCCCGCTGGCCGATTATCCGCAGTGGCGCCGGGAGGTGCGACTGCCCGGCAGCAACAGTCGGTTCGACTTTCTGTTGAGCGGGGCGGGTGAGTGCGTGGTTGAGGTCAAAAGCGTGACTCTGGCGGTCGGTGAGGGCGTGGGTGCCTTTCCCGATGCCGTCAGCCTGCGCGGGCAGAAACACCTGAGTGAGCTGGTTGAGGTGCTGGCCAGCGGTCGCCGGGCCTGTCTGCTGTTCTGTGTCATGCACTCAGGCATTGAGCGGGTGCGGCCGGCCGATGAGATTGATCCGGTTTATGGGCAGTTGCTGCGTGAGGCGGTGCAGGCGGGCGTCGAGGTGTTGGCCTGGTCAGTGATCCCGGGCCCGGAAGGCCTGCGCGTGGCGGGAGCCCTGCCGGTTGAGCTTTAAGCTGCTAATCGGTGCTTGCTTCGATCAGCCACACCTGGCCATCGTTGATCTGGCACGGTAACTGGCGCAGGAACTGGCCGCTGCAGGGGCCGGCAACACATTCGCCGGTTTCCGGCAGAAACAGTGCGCCATGGGTGGCGCACTGGATCAGTCGGCCGGAGTGGTCGAGAAAACTGTCCGGAGTCCATTCCAGCGGGATGTCGCGGTGCGGGCAGCGGTTTTCGTAAACGAACACCTGCTGACCCTGGCGGACCGCGAACAGGGCCTGACCCTCATGCATCAAGCCCTTGCTGCCCGGGTCGGGCAACTGGTCCAGGTGGCACAGCGGGGTGGCGGGGGTATCGGCGGCATTGGTCATGCGCCGATTATCCCCGCCATTCTGGCAACTGGCTAGCGCTTAAAACTCCCAAATCAGGTTGACCGCGGCATGCCGGCCAGGCTGGGTGTAGCGCGCCAGGCCGGGTGTGCTGTCAGACAGACTGCGCACATCGCTCCAGTGCCAGTATTGCTTGTCGGTCAGGTTGTAGACCCCGGCGTTGACGGCGACGGCGTCGGTAACCTGCCAGTAGCCGATCAGATCCAGCAGGCCGTAACCCTGGGTTTTAAACGGATTGCCGTTGGTCTGGGTTTCGTCGATCCGCGACTTCGCGGCGACGGCGGTGAGGATCAGCTCGGCGCCGTAACGGCCGTTGGGTTCATCGTAACCGAGCCCGACCACCGCCTTGAGCGGGTCGATGCTGTTGAGCGGCTGACCACTGGAATCATCCTTGCCACGGGCCCAGGCCATGCTGGCGCGTGTGCGGCTGCCAAGCGGCAGGCCAAGATGGTCCAGGTACAGCTCGCCGCGTGCTTCGGCGCCGTAGATGGTGACCTTGTCGAGGTTGACGTACTGGAATTCGCCGAACGGGAAGCCGGGCACGCTGGAGTCGCGGCGTACCTGTTCGATGAAGTCGTCGTAGCGGTTGTAGAACAGCGCCAGGCCGAAGCTGCCCTGGGCGTATTCCCCGCGCAGCCCCAGTTCATAGCTGTCGCTGGTTTCGGCCTTGAGCTTGGGGTTGGCGATGGTGCGGTACATGCCCGGGTTTTCGAACTCGCCGAAGATGTTCACCGGTTGCGGGGCGCGGAACCCGGCGGCGTACTGGGCATAGACGCTGTGGGCGTCATCCACGGCGTAGATGATGCCGAACTTGGGTGACAGTGCCGAGTCCTTGTAGCGCGGCGGGTTGGGGTCGGTGGCGGCGCTGTTGAGATACTGCTGGGTGACGTGCGGCTTCATCTCATAGCGGTCGTAACGCAGCCCAGGGGTGAGGGTCCAGCGACCGAGGCTGATGGTGTCCTGGGCGAACAGTGCGTATTCCCAGACGGTTGGATCGGGGAAGTCGCTGGTCGGTGCGATCGGGGTGCTGATGCCGGTCGCCAGCACAGTTTCCTGACCCTTGCGCAGATCGGCGCTCTTCAGACGTTTGAGGTCGGCGCCGTAGATCAGCCGGTGGTTGCTGTCGGCCCAGGCGAAGTCTCGTTCAAGCTGGGTGTTGAAGGCCCAGAGCTTTTCTTCGTAATAGGAGTCGCGGCTGCGGAATCTGGGCTGGCCGCCGACCACCCGGTCCTGGAAGGTCTGTTGGCGGGTCTGGCTGTCCTGATGGCTGAGCTGCCAGCTCAGACGGTCGGCAAAGCCCTGGCCCAGATCCAGGTTGTGCTGCAGGCTGAAGCGTTCACGATCAACCCGGTCCTTGGCGTCCGAGCTGCGAATGGTGGCGGTGTCGCTGTACTCGCTGAGTACCCGGGTGTCGGTGGTGTCGCGGAATTTTTCGTAGGTCAGTTGCAAACGACCGTTCTCGGCGTAATCCCAGCCCAGTTTGCTCAGCAGATTGTCGGTGGTGTAGTCGACCGGGTTGGCCTTCTCCCGGTCACCACCAATGCCGCCGCGGCCGCCGTAGCTGGCGGTCTCATCGCCGGTGCGTCGGCCCAGATGCAGCAAGGCGTCCCACTGACCACGGCGTCCAGCCAGGGTGGCGCTGCGCAGCCAACTGCTGTCGGAGCTGTCGTAGCCCGTCTTGAGCCGGCCATAGCTGTCATCCCCTTCGCTCAGGTAGTCGCCGGCGTCCTTGGTCAGGAAGCTGACGGCACCGCCAATAGCATCGCTGCCATAGAGCGAGGAAGCCGGGCCGCGAATGATTTCCACCCGCTTGACCGTATCCAGATCCACATAGTTGCGTCGGGCACTGAGGAAGCCGCCGAAGTCAAAGGCGTCCGGCACCCCAATGCCATCGACCTGGGTCAGGACCCGGTTGCCGCCGATCCCGCGGATGCTGAAGCCGGACAGACCGAAGCGACTACCGGTACCGCTGACCGAGACGCCTGGTTCAAAGCGTACCAGGCCCTGAATGTCCTTGATGTTCTCCCGATCGATCTGTTGCTGGTCGACCACGCTGACGCTGCCGGCTACGTCACCCAGACGTTCTTCCTGGCGGGTTGCGGTGACGGTCATGGTGTCGAACTGGCGTGCCGCGCTTGGGGTCGGGGTGTCAGCCAGAGCTGGCAGACACAGGGGCAAAGCCAGCAGGGCCCAAAGTTGACGAGCCAGCGGTTTGTGCGGATAGGGGGGCATGGCGTACTCCTTGTTGTCGCTTGCAGATGTTATGGGGTTGGCAAAACGGTCCGAATTGAATAATAATCTTTATCTAAATGCAAATGATTATTATTTGGTAGAAAGATGAGCCTAACGTATGGCCGGGTACTGAGGCACTGGGGCGTCTGGGTGCTGGTGTCGCTGTTGGTGCATGGCCTGTGGTTGCTCGGCAGTCGAGAGTCGGGGTTGTCGGCGCTGCCGGCTCCGGCGCCCACAGTGCTGAGTCTGGGGCTTGCTCAGCAACCCCGACCGGCTCCTGAACCTGAGGCCAGGCTTGAGCCTGCACCAGTTGAGCCTGCGCGAGTGGCCACGCCGCCGAGCCCGCCCAAGCCAGCAACCAGGCCACCAGACCCGGTGGCCACATCGCCGGTGGCTCGGGCCGAGCCAGCAGCGCCACCGCAGGCATCGCCAGCAGCCAGTGCGCCAACGTCAGTGGCGCCTGCGCCGGCCGCGACAAATCCGCCGGCGCAAGTCGAGCCCGCGCTGAGCGAGCCGGTGATCACCCAGTCGCCGCGTTATGCCGAGCCGCCGGCCCGCCCAGCCTACCCGGCACTGGCCCGGCGTCGGGGTTGGCAGGGTGAGGTCTGGCTGGAGATCGAGGTCGGACCTGAGGGGCGTAGTGCCGAGCCGGTGCTGTTGCGCTCATCTGGATTTGAATTGTTGGACAAGGCTGCACTTGAGGTAGCCCGCCAGTGGCGCTTCGTTCCGGAGCAGCGCAATGGGCGGCCGGTAGCCACCCGGGTGCGGATTCCAGTGCAGTTTGCATTGCGCTAGCCATGTCGGCTGGCGCACGTTTCAAGGGGAAGAAAATGAACATGATGACGCAACAGGCAACACCGGCCTTCGCCGGACAAGACCTGCTCGATGCCTGGCAGCAACTGCGCGAAAGCCAGCCGCGCCTGCGCATTCGTGAGGCCGCGGTCCATCTGAATGTCAGTGAGGCTGAGCTGCTGTATGCCTCGCAAGGCGAGCGAGTGGTACGCCTCAAGCCCGATTGGACGGCGCTGATGGATGCCTTGCCGGGTATGGGCGAGTTGATGGCTCTGACTCGTAATGATTACTGCGTACATGAGCGTCATGGACGTTACGACAACATTAATCTCAGCCGCAACGGTCAGATGGGCCTGGTGGTCAATCCGGACATCGATCTGCGTCTGTTCATGACCGATTGGAGCAGCCTGTTCGCGGTCAGTGAGCCGCTGGCCGACGGCAAGTGGCGGCGCAGCCTGCAGGTGTTCGACCGGTACGGTCAGGCTGTGCACAAGATCTACCTGACCGATGCCTCCGACCTGCTTGGCTGGGTGCGTCTGACCGAGCAGTTGCGCGATGACAGTACCGAGGCGCTGGCTATTGAACAGCGGCCGCTGCCGCAGTTGCCGCGCGCCGACGCTGAGGTCGACCAGCCAGCGCTGGCCAGTGACTGGGCTGCGCTCAAGGACACACATCATTTCTTCGCCATGCTGCGCAAGCACCAGCTTACCCGGACTCAAGCTCTGCGCCTGGCCGGCAGCGAGTGGGCTGAACGGCTGGCGCCAGGCGCACTGGTCGAGAGTCTGGAACGGGCGGCCGAAACCGGTCTGGAAATCATGGTGTTCGTCGGCAACCCGGGCTGTATCCAGATCCATACCGGCCCGGTCAAGCGTCTGGTGCGCACTGGCGAGTGGTTCAACGTGCTGGATCCGGCCTTCAACCTGCACCTGCGCGATGGTGCCATCAGCGAGTTGTGGCGGGTTCGCAAGCCGACGGCGGACGGCATAGTGAGTTCGCTGGAGGCCTACGACAGCCAGGGTGAGTTGATCGTGCAGCTGTTTGGTGCGCGCAAGCCGGGCAAACCGGAACTGTCAGCTTGGCGCGAACTGGTGGAAAGCCATGTGGCCGCTTGAATTGCCGAGCTGGTTCCTGGCCCAGGGCGCAGTGGCCTGGCCGTTGCTGATGTGCTCAATCCTGACCCTGGCCCTGCTGCTGGAGCGGGTGGTCACCCTGGCCGGCATGCCGGGCCTGGGCGAGCGCGACTGCCGTGAGGCGGCGCGGCAATGCCGGGATTGCAGCAGCAATGAGCCGGACGCTGCGCGGTTGGGTTGGCGGCATGGCGTCTGCCTGCTGCGCGTACATTCCCACCTGCCCAGGGGGCAACGTGAAGAGTTGCTGGGCGTCTGGCTGGTACATGTGCAGCAGCGGCTGCAGCGGCGCTTGCGCTTGCTGCAGTTGATCGGGGTACTCAGTCCGATGCTTGGGCTATTGGGTACCGTGCTGGGCATGCTCGGCATGTTTCAGGCGATTGCCGGTGATGGCGGTCCGGTCACTCCGGGGGTGTTGGCTGATGGCCTGTTCCAGGCGCTGTACAGCACTGCCTGGGGCCTGCTGATCGCGTTGCCGGCACTGGGCGGTGGCCAGGCTTTGGGGTTGTGGAGCAGCAGTTATGTTGAACGGCTGCAACAGTTGCTCAACCGCTGCATGCTGGCCATGGACGGATTGGAGCCGGATGCGGTGGTTGGTACCAGTCCGCTGTCCGGGTCGCAGCTGGTGAACGCATGATCCGCTTGCCCGAGCCACCAGCCCAGAGCAGCCTGCTGGCTGACCTGACACCTTTGCTGGATGTGATTTTCATCGTTCTGGTGTTCTTTCTGCTGACGGCGCAGACGCCGCTGCTGCAAGTGCCGCTGCAACTGCCGGACAGTCAGGACGCCAGTCCCGCTGCCGCTGACAGCGCCCAGCGCCAGCAACTGGCTCTGTTTGCCGATGGCGCCTGGCAATTGGCCGAGCAGCGTTATCCCGATTGGCCGAGCCTGCGTGAGGCGCCAGCGCTGCAAACGCTTGAGGCGCTGGATATCGCTGTCGAGCGCGGCGCCATGGCCGATGACCTGTTGCGTCTGCTGGCCTGGCTGAGTGCCCAAGGCATCACCGATACCCGTTTGTTGATGGAATCTGCAAATGAATAAAGTTGTAGTGGGGGCCTGCCTCTGGCTGTTGGCCTGGCCGTTGTTGGCTGAATCCCGGAGTCCGCGACTGATCAGTGCCGGCGCCAGTATTACCGCGATTTTTCAGGCGCTGGAGCTGACGCCGCAATTGGTCGGGGTCGACAGCACCAGCCTGCCATTGCTGGGCGATCAGGCGCCGGCGAATATCGGCTATCCACGGCAGATTGGCGCCGAAGGGCTGCTTTCGCTCAATCCTGATGTGCTGATTGGCAGTGAGGAAATGGGCCCTCCGGCAGTATTGGCTCAGTTGCGTTCGGCCGGGGTTGAAGTGCTGGTGCTGTCGGCTGAGCCCAGCCTGGAGACGCTGTTGGCCAATATCACCACGCTGGGGCAGCGTTTCGATCGCGAAGCTCAGGCTGCGCGTTTGCGGCGAGATCTGGAGTCGCAACTGGCAGCCTTGCCACAGGTGCCTGAGCCGCAACCGCAGGCACTGTTTCTGCTCAGCCACTCGGCCGGCAGCCTGCTGGTGGCTGGTTCACGCACGGCTGGTGACAGCCTGGTACGGCTGGGCGGTATGCACAACCCGATGGCCAGCCAATTCTCCCAGTATCGGGCGCTGTCGGCCGAGGCCTTTATCGGCCTGGCACCGGTCTGGCTGCTGACCACCTCGCAGAGTCTCGATATGGCGGGCGGCGTTGATGGGCTGCTGGCCTTGCAGCCAACCCTGCGGGCCACCCCGGCCGGCCGCCAGGGTCAGGTGTTGGGGGTGGACGGGTCGCAGATGGTGGGTGGTTTCAGCCCGGCCATTGCTGATACCTTGTTGCAATTGCGGCAGGCGGCGCTGAGCGCCGAGCCGCGTCGTCAGGCCCGGGTCGACTAAGGACGTTTCATGGATTCTGCCCACCGGCTGCGGCCGGTCATTATGCTGTTGCTGACAGCCTTGCTGCTGTTGGCGTTTTTGTTGTCCCTGGCACTCGGTGCGGTGGCGATTCATCCGCTCGACACCGTGCGTGCACTGGGCCGTATGCTTGGCCTCAGTCAGGTCGCGCCGGAGACCGCGCTGATCATCGAGCACATTCGCCTGCCACGGACTCTGATGGGGTTGCTGGTGGGTGCGACCCTGGCCCTGACCGGGGCGGTGATGCAGGGGTTGTTCCGCAATCCGCTGGCTGATCCGGGATTGATCGGGGTTTCCAGTGGTGCGGCGCTCGGCGCGGCCCTGGTCATTGTGCTTGGCAGTTGGCTGCTGGCCAGCCTGCCGGCCAGTTGGATGCCCTATGCCACGGTCGGTGGCGCCTTTATTGGCGGGGTGATTACCACCTTGCTGGTCTATCGTCTGGGGCAGACCGCTCAGGGCACATCGGTGGCCAGCATGCTGCTGGCCGGTATCGCGATTGCCGCGATCAGCGGCGCCTTCATCGGGTTGCTCAGCTACATCGCCGACGACACCATGCTGCGTACTCTGACTTTCTGGAACATGGGCAGTCTGGGCGGCGCCAACTTTGAGCGGGTAGGGGTGCTGGCACTGTGCTGCGCGCTGGTCTGGTGGCGCTTGCCGCGTCAGGCCAAGGCGCTCAATGCGCTGCTGCTGGGTGAGTCGGAAGCCCGACATCTGGGTGTCGATGTCGAGCGGGTCAAGCGTGAACTGATCCTGTTGACGGCGCTGGGGGTCGGGGCCTGTGTCGCCGCCGCCGGGCTGATCGGTTTCGTTGGCCTGGTGGTGCCGCATCTGGTGCGATTGATGCTGGGGGCCGATCACCGGCGGGTCATTCCGGCCTCGATGTTGCTGGGTGGAGGCTTGCTGTTGCTGGCCGATGTAGTGGCCCGGCTGGTGGTTGCGCCGGCCGAGCTGCCGATTGGGATCCTGACTGCGCTATTGGGCGCGCCGTTCTTCCTGATGCTGTTGATGCGCGCTCAGCGCCGGGGAGGGCTGTGATGTTGAAGGCTTCGCAACTGGCCTGTGCCCGGGGAGGCTGTCGGATTCTCGAGGGGATCGACTTCACCCTGGCTGCCGGCGAAGTAGTAGCGGTCCTGGGTACCAACGGGGCGGGCAAAAGCACCTTGATGGCAACCTTGACCGGTGAGCTGCCGATCGCTGCTGGCCGGGTCGAGCTGGCTGGCCGGCCCCTGGCTGACTGGCCGGCGAACAAACGGGCCCAGGCCCTGGCGGTGTTGCCGCAATCCTCGACCCTGGCGTTTCCATTTAGCGCCGAGGAAGTAGTCGCCATGGGCCGGCTGCCGCACCATAGTGGGTTGGAGCGCGATCGGCAGATCATCGAGCAGGCCATGCAGGCGGCTGATGTCGCCCACCTGCGCGGGCGCAATTACCTGACCCTGTCCGGCGGTGAGCGCCAGCGCGTGCATCTGGCCCGGGTGTTGGCCCAGATTTGGGAGGCCGAAGGCGCCTGTCTGCTGCTGGACGAGCCGACCGCTTCTCTGGATCTGGCCCATCAGCAACTGACGCTGGCTCAGGCGCGTGGGGTTGCCGAGCGTGGCGGCGCCGTGCTGGTGATTTTGCACGACCTGAATCTGGCGGCCCGCTTTGCCGACCGTATCCTGTTGCTGGATCGTGGTCGCATGCTGGCGCTGGGCAGTCCCTGGGAGGTGCTGGAGGCCGAGCGGATTCGCACGGTGTTCGGGGTCGAGGTACTGGTGCAGCGGCATCCGCAGCAGAATTGCCCATTGCTGATTATCTGAGGTGATGATGAAAGCATTGTTTACTGTGTGTGCCCTGTGGTTGCTGACGACCACAGTCCAGGCCGCTTTGCCGGACTGGCAGGCGCCGCGCGGGCTGGATGATCCGCATCTGGGCCAGGTGCTGGATACCGCGACGGGTGAGTGGCTGGCGCCTGGACAGTTGCTTGAGCGGCTACTGGAGGCTCCGTATGTGCTGGTTGGCGAGAAACATGACAATCCAGATCATCATGCCTTGCAGCTCTGGCTACTGGAGCACCTGCAGGCCCTCCGGCCGCAGGGGGCGCTGGTAATGGAGATGCTTAGCCCACAGCAACAGGCGGCGGTTGATGAGCAGCAGGGACGGATGTTGCCGGAGGATGCCGCACTGGTGCAGGCGTTGGACTGGAACCCTGGCTGGGACTGGCAGCACTACGGCCCGTTGGTGCGCTGGGGGTTGGCTGTGCCGCAGCGTCTGCTGGCGGCCAACCTCGACCGTGATGAGATGAGTGCGCTGTATCGTCAGCCCCAGCCGTTGTCCGAGGTTTACCGGGGTGAGACCCGTGAGACACTGGCGCAGATCATGCGTGAGTCACATTGCCACAAGCTGCCAGAAACTCAGGTGCCGGCCATGTTGGCGATCCAGCAGGGCCGTGACCAGCGTATGGCCGAGGTGTTGAAGGCGGCACCGACCCCGGCTCTGCTCCTGGCTGGTGGCTATCACGTACGCAAGGACCTGGGGGTGCCGCTGCACTGGGCTGGCGCTAGCGCGCCGCCAGTGCTGATGCTGGTGGAGGCCGGGAGCGCTCTGCCGGACGAAACTCAGGCTGACTATGTGTGGCTGACCCCGGCGACCGAAGAGCAGGACTACTGCGCCGGGATTTCCTGAGTTGTGAGCAGCGCCGGGCTGAGTCTGAGCATGTCGATGCAGGCGCTGGCCAGCGCGTCGGCGCGGGCGGCCAGACTCAACTGGTTGGGGGTCATCAGCCAGTGATAGATGATGCCGCTGATGAATCCGCTGAGGGTAAAACTGGCGCTTGGAATATCCAGTGTCTTGGGTAACTGGCCTTTGTTCACCGCATTGAGCAGTGCCAGGCTGCAGTGCTCAAGATGGGTCTCGTACATGGTTTGCAGGCGTCGATAGAGTTCACTGTTCTGCTGGCTTTGCTCGCAACGCAGATACAGGATTTCATGAACGCGCCGATTGGACGGGTCCTTTTCCACACGCTGGAATATCTGGCTGATCAGCTCCTGCATGCGACCCAGGGGGTCGGGCTCGTCAGCGCTGCGGGTGGTTTCGCCAAGCGGGTCGAGCGGTGTGATCATGCGCTCAAGCAAAGCATCGAGCAGGTCCGACTTGTCCTGAAAGTGCCAATAGATGGCGCCACGGGTCACCCCGGCGGCTTTCGCTACATCGCTCAGCGTGGTGCTGGATATGCCTTTCTCATGGAAACACTGTTCAGCCGCATCAAGGATGCTGAACCGGGTCTCCATGGCCTCTTCTTTTGTTCTACGGACCATGGCCTGCTCTCTGGAAGTCGGGTGTCAACAGCCACCCAAGGGTGGGTTGACAGCTATATTAACCAATGCAATTTCCGTTTACAAACATTCATGAATGTAAGTATACTCGCTACCATTCAAACCAAGCTATTCTGTTTGCACTCCCTGCTTCGACCCACGAGAGGTTCCCCATGCCCGCCATGCCAGGCCGCATTCTAGTTGCTCCCTTACTGGTTTCCGTGCTGTTGCTCAGCGCCTGCCAGCCCTCTGCAGATACCGCTGCACCCGCTCAAGCCAAGCCGAAAGTCGGTGTCGTGGTGTTGCAGGCAGAGCCCTTTGAACTGATCAGTGAGCTGCCGGGCCGGACCGCGGCCTACCGAGTCGCCGAGGTACGTCCGCAGGTCAGCGGCATTATCCAGAAGCGTCTGTTTGCCGAAGGCAGTGAGGTCAAGGGAGGCGATCAGCTCTACCAGATCGATCCGGCGGTCTACGAAGCCAACCTGCAGAGCGCTCGCGCCGGGGTATTGTCGAGCCGTTCACTGGCCGAGCGCTATGCCACTCTGGTCAAGCAGGAGGCAGTCAGTCGCCAGCAGTATGACGAAGCCCGGGCCGCCAGCCTGCAGGCCGATGCTGCGCTTAAGCAGGCCGAGATCGACCTGCGCTACACCAAGGTGCTGGCGCCAATCTCTGGACGTATCGGCCGTTCGGCGGCCAGTGAAGGTGCTCTGGTCACCAGTGGCCAGGCCAATGAGCTGGCGACCATCCAGCAGATTGATCCGATCTATGTCGATGTGGTGCGTTCTGCCCGGGAAATGCTGAATCTGCGCCGTGAGATGGACGCCGGGCAATTGCAGATGGCTGGTGACGATGCCGCGCGGGTCACTCTGACCCTGGAAGATGGCAGTCAGTACGAGCATGCAGGGCAGCTCGAATTCTCCGAAGTCTCGGTGGATGCCAGTACCGGTTCGGTGACGCTGCGGGCGGTGTTCCCCAACCCGGAGCGGCTGTTGTTGCCGGGTATGTTCGTGCGGGCGCAACTGGTGTCTGGGCAGAGGGCGGAAGCAATCCTGGCGCCGCAGCAAGGTGTGACCCGTAACCCGCGCGGTGAACCGGTGGCCATGGTGGTCAACGGTCAGGGTCAGGTCGAGCAGCGGGTCCTGAGCGCCGAGCGCACTGTGGGCGATCGCTGGCTGGTCAGCGCAGGCCTGCAAGCTGGCGACCAGTTGATCACTGAGGGACTGCAGTTCATTCGTGCCGGTGACGAGGTTGAAGTGGTGCCGGCCAGCAATGTCAAAACCGCCAGCCTTCCCGGCGTCGAGCCGGTAGAAGGCTGAAAAGGAATCTGACGCATGTCGAAATTTTTTATTGATCGACCTATTTTCGCCTGGGTGATCGCCTTGGTGATCATGCTGGCTGGCGGGCTGTCGGTACTCAGCCTGCCGGTCAACCAGTACCCCAGCATCGCCGCTCCGGCCGTAGGGATTTCGGTAAGCTATCCCGGGGCCTCGGCCCAGACCGTGCAGGACACTGTGGTTCAGGTCATTGAACAGCAGATGAACGGCATCGATGGCTTGCGTTACATGTCTTCGTCGACCAATGCCGACGGCAGCATGAGCATCACCCTGACCTTCGAACAGGGGATCGACCCGGATATCGCCCAGGTTCAGGTGCAGAACAAGCTGCAACTGGCCACTCCGATGCTACCCCAGGAAGTACAGCAGCAGGGGATCAGGGTCACCAAGTCAACGGTCAACTTCCTGATGGTGATTGGTCTGGTGTCCACCGATGGCAGTCTGACCGGTCCGGACCTGGCCGACTACATCACGTCCAACCTGCAGGACCCGCTGTCGCGTACCCCCGGGGTGGGCGACTTTCAGGTCTTTGGCGCACCCTATGCCATGCGGATCTGGCTGGACCCGGCACGGCTGAATAATTTCAGTCTGACCCCCAGTGATGTCCGCAGCGCGATTCAGGAGCAGAACGTTCAGATTGCTTCCGGTCAATTGGGCGGCATGCCCTCGGTCGAAGAACAGCAACTGACCGCGACCATCATCGGCAAAACTCGTCTGCAGACCCCTGAGCAGTTCCGCGACATTCTGCTCAAGGTCAACCGCGATGGTTCCCAGGTACGCCTGGGTGATGTCGCCCGGGTTGAGCTGGGCGCCCAGAACGCCAGTACCAATGCTCAGTACAATGGTCAGCCAGCCACGGGGATCGCCATCAATCTGGCCACCGGTGCCAATGCACTGGATACCACCAAGGCGGTCAAGGATACCGTTGAACGGCTCAGGCCGTTCTTTCCCGACGGGGTCGATGTGGTCTATCCGTATGAGACTGCGCCGGTGGTTTCGGCGTCGATCACCAACGTGGTGCATACCTTGATTGAGGCCGTAGTGCTGGTTTTTTTGGTGATGTTCCTGTTCTTGCAGAACTGGCGCGCCACCCTGATTCCAACCCTGGCGATCCCGGTGGTTATTCTGGGCACTTTCGGTGTCATGTCGGCCTTCGGCTTCAGCATCAACGTGCTGACCATGTTCGCCATGGTGCTGGCTATTGGTCTGCTGGTGGACGATGCCATCGTGGTGGTGGAGAACGTCGAACGGGTGATGAGCGAAGAAGGCTTGCCGCCGCGTGAGGCGACCCGCAAGTCGATGGGGCAGATCCAGGGCGCGTTGGTCGGTATCGGCATGGTGCTGTCGGCGGTATTTATTCCGATGGCGTTCTTTGGCGGTTCGACCGGGGTCATCTACCGGCAGTTCTCGATCACCATCGTCTCGGCGATGGTGCTGTCGGTACTGGTGGCACTGATCTTTACCCCGGCGCTGTGTGCCACCCTGCTCAAGCCGGTCAAGGCCGGGCATCATCATGAAAAGCGTGGGTTCTTCGGCTGGTTCAACCGGACCTTCAACCGTGGCGTAGACGGCTATCAGCGCAGCGTAGCCGGCATTCTGCGCAACAAGACGCCCTACCTGGCGCTGTATCTGCTGATCGGGGCGATCATGGTGTTCCTGTTCCTGCGTTTGCCCACCGCCTTCCTGCCGGACGAGGATCAGGGGGTGCTGTTTGCCCAGATCACTGCCCCGGTGGGTTCGACCACCGAGCGGACCCAGGCCAGTATCGACGAAGTGCGTCGTTACCTGCTGGAAGACGAGAGCGACATTGTCAGTTCGGTGTTCACCGTGAGCGGCTTCAACTTTGCCGGCCGCGGCCAGAACTCGGGTATCGCCTTCATCATGCTCAAGCCCTGGGAAGAGCGTACTCGGCCAGAGCAAAGCGTGTTCGCCCTGGCGGGCCGGGCTCAGGAGAAATTTGGCGAATTGCTGGATGCTCAGGTGTTCGCCTTCGCCCCGCCGGCGGTGATGGAGCTGGGTAACGCCACCGGCTTCAACCTGTTCCTGCAGGATAACGCCGGAGTTGGACATGAAGTACTGATGCAGGCGCGCAACCAGTTCCTCGGTATGGCCAACGAACATCCGATGCTGATGGCGGTGCGCCCCAATGGCCTGGATGACGAGCCGCAATATCAGTTGACCATCGATGACGAAAAGGCCCGGGTGCTTGGTGTGTCGCTGACGGATATCAACAGTACGCTGTCGATTGCCTGGGGCTCGGGGTATGTCAACGACTTCATCGACCGTGGCCGGGTCAAGCGGGTCTACCTGCAGGGCGAAGCCAGCTCACGGATGAATCCGGAAGACTTCAATCAGTGGTATGTGCGCAATGCCGCCGGCGACATGGTGCCGTTCAGCGCCTTCAGCTCGGGCGAATGGACCTATGGTCCGCCGAAGCTGGCGCGTTACAACGGTGTGTCGGCGGTCGAGATCCTGGGTGAAGCGGCGCCAGGCTACAGCTCGGGGGATGCCATGCGGGCAGTCGAGGAGATTGCCGCCCAGTTGCCGCCGGGGGTGGGTTACTCCTGGACCGGGCTGTCCTATGAAGAGCGGCTGTCCGGCAACCAGGCGCCGGCACTTTATGCCTTGTCACTGATTATCGTGTTCCTGTGTCTGGCGGCGCTGTATGAAAGCTGGTCGATTCCGCTGGCTGTGATGCTGGTGGTGCCGCTGGGGATCATCGGTGCGGTGCTGGCGACCATGGGTCGCGGGCTGTCCAACGACGTGTTCTTCCAGGTTGGTCTGTTGACCACTATTGGTCTGACGGCCCGTAACGCGATTCTGATCGTCGAGTTTGCCAAGAGTCTGCACTTGCAGGGGCTGTCGTTGATCGATGCCGCGGTCGAGGCCTGCCGGATGCGCTTGCGGCCGATTATCATGACCTCGCTGGCGTTCAGCATGGGGGTGTTGCCGCTGGCCATTTCCAGCGGTGCCGGGGCTGGTAGTGCACACTCGATCGGTACCGGTCTGCTGGGTGGCATGGCTGCGGCTACGGTGCTGGTGGTCTTCTGGGTGCCGCTGTTCTTCGTGCTGATCTCTTCGCTGTTCTCGCGCAAGCCCGAGCCTGAGCCTGAAGCGGATGCACCGGCTGTGGAGGTGCGCCCATGAACTTCAAGGCTTCGTTGATGATGGTGGCGATGCTGGGACTGACCGGCTGTTCACTGATACCCGAGTACCAGCGCCCGCCGGCGCCGGTACCGGTGGATTGGCAGGCGGCCAATAGCTTGCCTGGTGAGGCGCAGTTGAGCCTGGCGGGCTGGCGTGACTACTTCCAGGATCCGCAGTTGCAGACCCTGATCGCCAGCGCGCTGGAACACAACCGCGACTTGCGGGTGGCGGCGCTGAATGTCGAGGCCTATCGGGCTCTGTACCGGGTCCAGCGGGCTGAGCGCTTGCCGGAGCTGTCAGCCTCCGGCAGCGGCGCCCGGACCCGGCTGCCGGCCAGCCTCAGTGTCGGCGACCAGGCCATGATCAGCAGTCAGTACAGCGCCACCCTGGATGTGGCCTGGGAGCTGGATCTGTTCGGCCGGATCGCCAGCCTGTCGGAGCAGGCGCTGGAAGAGTATCTGGCTACTGAACAGGCCCGGCGCGGAGTGCATACGACCCTGGTGGCCAGTGTAGCGACGGCCTACCTGACCTGGCAGGCGGATCAGAACCTGTTGCAACTGGCCGAGGAAACCGTGGCCAATTATCAGCAGAGCTATGATCTGATTGCCCTGAGTCAGCGTGAAGGGATTGCTTCCACACTGGAGCTGGCGCAGTCACGAGCAGCGCTGGAGTCTGCCCGGGCTGCGGTGGCCCAGTATCAGCGGCTGGTGGCCCAGGATCGCAATGCCCTGGCACGTCTGGTTGGCCAGGGGCAGGCACTGGCGCCGCTGGAATCGCGCGCTCTGGAGGCGGTGGCGCTGCCGGCGTTGCCGGCCGATCTGGCTTCCGAGGTATTGCTGCAGCGCCCGGATGTGCGTCAGGCCGAACATCGGCTGCTGGCGGCCAATGCCAGCATCGGTGCGGCGCGGGCGGCATTCTTTCCGAGCATTCGCTTGACCGGGGCTGCGGGTACCGCCAGCAACGAGCTATCCGGGCTGTTCGATGGTGGCTCGGGTTACTGGAACTTCGCGCCGTCGATCGCGCTGCCGATCTTCAATGCTGGACGGCTGCGGGCCAACCTCGACTATGCCGAGCTCAGTCGTGACACTCGGGTGGCCGAGTATGAGGCGACCTTGCAGGAGGCGTTCCGTGAGGTAGCCGATGCACTGGCGGCGCGTGAGGGGTACGGCGCCCAACTGCAGGCCCGTCAGGCGCTGGTTGAGGCTAACGAGCAGTATTACCGGCTGGCCGAGCAACGCTATCGTGGCGGAGTCGAGAGTCATCTGACTCTGCTCGATGCCCAGCGCGAGCTGTTCAATGCCCGCCAGCAGTGGTTGAGCGAGCAACTGGCGCTGCTCAGCAGCGAGGTCGATCTGTTCCGGGCGCTCGGTGGTGGCTGGCTGGAAACCACTAGCGTGCAAGAGGGTGCGGGTTAAACCGCACCCATCTGGCGGGAAATCCGTGTGGCCACGGCCAGCAGTTCCTGGCGGTAGCTGGCCTGAGTCTGCTTGTCTTCCAGCAAGGCTTCGGGTCCCGACAGGTTGATTGCGGCAATGATCCGCTGGCGGTGGTCACGGATCGCGCAGGCAATTGCCGTTGAATAATCAGAGCGGCTCAGTACCCAGCCGCGTTCTCGATCGCTCTCTACCTGATGTCGCAGCTCCGGCAGGCTGCGTGGGCCGGGTGGCGGATGGTCGTCCAGGCGACAGTAGCGGTAGAGCTGTTCCAGCTCGCCATCGGTCAAATCACACAGCAGGACCCGGCCCATGGCGCTGCGGTGACAGGCGATGCGACTGCCGATCGGAATGTTGACCGACAGGCGTTGGCCGGCAAACGCCCGATACAGGTACAGGCTGTCGGTCTGTTCGCGGATGCTCAGGTGACAGGACAGCGAGGTGCGATCACGCAGATCGTTGAGGTGGGACATGGCCACCTCGACGATATCGCGACTGGCCAGGTAGCGGAAACCGTCACTGACCACCGCGGGCCCCAGTTCGTAGCTGTTGGTGCCGATCTTGTGCAGATAGCCCATATCGCTAAGGGTCTGGACGATGCGGTACAGCGCCGACACGCTAACCTCCAGCGCTTCGGCCATCGCGTTCATGCTCAGACTGCGTTGCCCAGCATGGAACAGTTGCAGAATCTCAAGCCCACGCTGCAATGAAGGTACCCGATAGTCGTTTTTCTCCATCATCTCGGCAGCTCAAATCAGGGCTTCTATGCCCACGGGGCAACCGTCGAACTCGCCCATGGCATCCAGCAGCGCAGCCCAGAAATATTCGGCCGCGGCGCGGTCGCACAGCAATTCAAGGCAAGGCTGGAGCGGCGTGCCGGCGTTGATTACGATGACATTGATCCTGGCCGCCGAGGTCTGCGCCACTGCCAGTGGCGGGAAACTCTGAGGGCGCAGATCGACCGCACAGAGCTTGGCCATGACCTCGGCACAATGCTGCCCGCACAGCCTCAGCCAGGCATGGCTGTCGGTACGGGGCAGCAGGTAGTTGGCCGTGGCGTCCTGCTGCCAGCCATTTTCCAGGCGTTGCAGGCGTTGACCCTGGTCGCCCAGACTGCTCAGCAGCAAGTACTCGGTGCGCGACAGGCGTGCCACCAGACTGCCGTCGGTCTGGCGCAGGGCCAGGTTGGGGGCCGGGGGTAGCTCGAAACCCTGGGCCTGGAGGTAGTGGGCGCTGTCGGCGCCCCGAAAGCCGACCCGGGCCAGATTGCACAGATCGACCAGGGCGCAGCGCCTGGCTGTTTCTGTTTCGCCGCTGCTGTAGCGGGCGACCGTCAGGCTATCGCCCAGCCTGCTCAGTTGGGCATTGGCCTGCAAGTGATACAGCGGGCTGCGGGCGGGGTATTGGGTGGGACTGATCATGATCACAGCTCCTGGCGACGGGTTTCGGGATCGTAGAACGGCAGCTCGACTACCTCGGCATGGACCATCTGGCCGCCTTCGACACGGATCGGCAGGTGTTGGCCAGGGCTGCCCTGATCGGCACCGGCATAGGCCATGCCGATGATTGCGTTCAGCGTGGGCGAGTACTCGCAGGACGTGATGTTGCCGCTGATCTGTGCGCCGTTTAATACCAGATGACCTTCCAGCGGTCTGGGTGAGTCTGCCGGCAGGCGGAATCCAACCAGTTTGCGCTTGAGCGGCTGGGTTTCGAGAATTTCCATCGAGCGTTTGCCGACGAAGAATGGCTTCTTGCGGGCAATCGCCCAGGTCATGTCGATCTCGTCGATACGGGTCATGCCATCGGTGTCCTGGCCGATGATCACATGGCCTTTTTCCAGACGCAGCAGGCGCTGGGCCTCGACCCCGAACGCCCGGATGCCGAACTCGGCCCCGGCCTGCATCAAGGCATCCCACAGGTGCTCGCCATAGCGCGCCGGAACATGGATTTCATAACCCAGTTCACCGACAAAACCGACCCGCAGCAGCCGCGCCGGTACCCCGGCCACAGTACCGGTACGCACACCCAGATAGGGAAAGCCTTCGGCGGACAGATCAACGTCAGTACACAGCGTGGCCAGTACCTGACGCGCCAGTGGCCCGGCCAGATTGACTGCGGCCAGTGCGGTGGTCAGGTTGGTGATATCGACGTTCAGCCGCCACTGGGCGTTCCACTTGAGCATCTGTTGGTAGATGCGCTCGACACCGCTAGTGGTGGCGGTGACGTAGAAGTGCTGTTCGGCAAACCGGGCGCAGACACCATCGTCGATCACCACGCCCTGTTCGTTGGTCATCAGCGCGTAGCGCGAGCGACCTATCGGCTGCTTGACGAAGGCGAAGGTATACAGCCGGTTGAGCAACTCGGCCGCATCCGGGCCGCGCAGATCCAGCCCGCCAAGGGTCGACACATCGATCAGCCCAACGTTGTTGCGCACGTTCAGGGCTTCGGCCTGGATACAGGCATCACGCTGAGCGGCCGGGCCGTAATAGGCCGGTCGCTGCCAGTTGCCGGCCGGCATCAGTTGCGCTCCGGCCTGCAGGTGGCGCTGGTGCATCGGCGTCTGGCGATACGGGTCGAAGCCGCGTCCGGCTATATGCGCCAGGCTTTCCGCGACGAACGGCGGGCGGGCAGTGGTCACACCGGTTTCGCTGACTGTGCGCTGGGTTGCGGCAGCGACCAGACGGGCGGTCGGCAGGGCTGAGTGGCGCCCCTGGGAGGGTCCCATCCCGACGGTGGAGAAACGTTTGACCAGTTGCACGTCGCGGTAGCCGTGACGGGTGGCATTGACGATATCGGCGATCTGCAGGTCTTCGTCGAAGTCGACGAACTCCTTGCCCTTGGGGTGGGCGAACAGCGGCCAGTCGGCATTGGCGCTGGGTTCCGGCTGCAGCATGCCCACCTGATCCTGCGGCTCCAGGGCCAGGCCGTGCAGCGCCTGGTGCGCGGCGCGGCGGGCGTCGGCAAGCACGTTGTCGAGTTGCTGCCAGCCGTTGACCGAGCCGGCCAGCAGCAGGTTGTCCGGCAGCCCGCTGAGACGGAAGCTGGCACTGGCGTCATCGTAGCTGAGCCTGGCGCCGGCCTGACAGGCCAGTTGATAGACCGGCATGTAGCCTGAGGACATGCACAGCAGGTCACAGTCCAGTTCTGTACCACCGTTCTGGACCTTACCCCGCCCGCTGATCCGGCGGATCTCGACGCCGCCCAGGTGCAGGCCGCTGCGCCCGGTGCGGGCCGCGTACACGGTACTGCCCAGGTGGCAGGCAATGCCGCAGGTTTGTACCTGGGTCAACAGCAGCGGGTCGTGCGGCTGTGCGCGCAGATCAACCAGTGCGGCAACCTCAACGCCTTGCTGATGCAGGTCGAGGGCGGCCAGATAGCCGTGATCATTGCCGGTCAATACCACGGCCCGTTGCCCGGGTTTGACTGCATAGAGCTTCATCAGCCGCTGGGCGGCGCTGGTCAGCAGGATGCCGGGCAGGTCATTGTTGTGAAACACCACCGGCTGATCAAAGGCGCCGCTGGTGAGAATGCACTGTTTGGCCCGGACCTTGTACAGCCGTTGCCGCTGGATCACCGGTAGGAAGTTGTCGCTGAACCAGGCGTTGCAGGTCGCGTCGGTCATGACCCGGATATTGGGGTGCTGCTCGACCCTGTCGATCAGGTTGCGCCGCAGCCGATCCGCCGCGCCAGCGTCGGCGGCGAAGCGGCTCCAGGCCAGCGCCCCGCCGAGATAGGCCTGCTGTTCGAGCAGCAATACCTGGGCGCCGGCGTCGGCGGCACTGAGGGCCGCCTGCAAGCCGGCAGGGCCTGCGCCAATTACCGCGACGTCGGTAAACACAAAGGCCTTGTCGTGATAACCGCCACGGGCGTCGAGATCCAGCACACCAAGCCCTGCTTTCTTGCGGATCAAGGGCTCCCAGTATTTCCACACGCCCTTGGGCTTGTAGAAGCTGCGGTAATAGAAGCCGACCGGCATGAAACGTGAGAATTTGCCCAGGTAGGCGTCGCGGTCACGCGTCAGTGAGCCGCTGACGTTCTGGGCCCAGACCTCCAGGCCTTCGCTCAGACTCTGGCGGTCGGCCAGCGCATTGGGTTGCTGGGCCAGTTGCACCAGTGTATTGGCATCTTCGCCGGCCAGGGTCAGCGGCCCGCGGGGGCGGTGGTACTTGAACGAGCGTGACAGCAGCCACTGGCCGTTGGCGAGCAGTGCGCTGGCGATGCTGTCACCGGCCAGGCCCTGGTAGTCGCGGCCATCAAAACGAAACTGCATAGGCTTGCTGCGATCAATCAGCAGGCCCATCGGGGCGGGCAGGCGCTCAGGACTGTTTATACGCTCAGGGCTGTTCATGCGCTGACTTCCTCTTCACGGCTGGCCGGCAGGTTGAATTCGACCCGTTGGCTGAAGCGCTCGCTGGGGTCGTAGGTACGAATGATCTGGTCAGTAACGGTGTGACGCTCGGCCAGAAACCAGTAGCTGCTGGCCGTGTGCATCCACCACTCGGTGACTACTCCGGCGAGGTTGTCGCTGTTGAATACGTAGTCGGCCCATTCGGCATCCGAGCAGGTGTTGGGATCGGGCATGAGCTTGAATTCGCCGCCATAGGTGAATTCGCTGATGTTGCGCGGCCCGTTGAGCGGGCAGGGCATGATTTTCATGATTGCATCCTCAATGGCTGGCGGCGGTGGCGCCCATTTCGTTGACCTGCTCGAAGCGTGAGAAACGCTCCAGGGCAAAGGGCTGGATCAGCTCCGGTACTTGCCCGCCGCTGGCTACCAGTTCGGCCATGGTCTTGCCGCAGATCGGGGTGGCCTTGAAGCCCCAGGTGCCCCAGCCGGCGTCCAGGTAGTAGTTGTCCAGCGGCGACAGGCCCATGATCGGGCTGTAGTCCGGGGTCATGTCGGTGATGCCGGCCCACTGGCGCATCAGCTTGGCCTGGGCCAGAAACGGGAACATCTCGATGGCATGGGCCAGCAGGCTTTCTTTCAGTTCCAGGGTCGAGCGTGTGTTGTACAGCGGGTAGGGATCCGAGCCACCGCCAAACACCACCTCGCCGCGGCTGGTCTGCTGGACGTAGCAGTGCAGGGCCGAAGAGCTGACCAAGGGGTCGAGGAAGGGCTTCAATGGTTGGGTGACCATGGCTTGTAGCGGGTAGCTGTGAATCGGTGCGCGGATGCCCAGCTTGTTCAGCAGCAGCGAGCTGTGCCCGGCAATGGCCTGCACCACGCAGCCACAGCGCACGGTGCCACGGTTGGTCTTGATGGCGCTGACCCGGTCGCCGTCGAGCACAAAGTCCTGGGCTTCGGTCAACTGGTGAATTTCCACGCCGCGTTTGGCCGCCTGCTTGGCGTAGCCCCAGGCCACTGCATCGTGGCGGGCAGTGGCGCCGTCGATATGCCAGAGTCCGGCTAGTACCGGTAGATGCCCGGGGTCCAGGTTCAGGCTCGGCACCAATTCGCGGATCTGCTGACGGTCGATCATCTCGGTGCGGCCACCGAAGTGCTTGTTGACCTCGGCGCGTTGGCGAAAGGCGCGCACCGTGGCGTCGGTGTGTGCCAGAGTCAATTGGCCGCGCTCTGAGTACATGATGTTGAAGTCGAATTCGTTCGACAGTTCCTTGAACAGGCGCACCGACTCGGCATAGAACCGCACGCCCTCGCTGGTCAGGTAGTTGGAGCGGATCACGGCTGTGTTGCGCGCAGTGTTGCCGCTACCCAGGTAGGATTTTTCCAGCACCGCGACATTGGTGATGCCGTGGTATTTGGCCAGGTAGTAGGCGATTGCCAGACCGTGGCCTCCGCCGCCGATGATCACCACGTCATAGCTCGGCTTGAGCTCGGTTGGTGCGGGCAAATCGACCTCGACCGGGTAGTCGGATGACAGGCCGTATTTCAACAGACTGAACGGCATGGGGCCTCCTGGGCATGCTGCCGGGCAATTTCGGTGTCAGCCCGGTTGGTGCTGAGCTGTTCTGGACACGCTGTAAATACATCCCTGTACGCTCGTAGATGCCATCCCTGGCATCTAACGGTCCAGAACAGCTCAGCACCAACCGAGCTACTTAGTCCGTGCGTGTTTAACGAAAGATCACTGTGCGTTCATTGTTGAGAAACACCCGGTGTTCGAGGTGATACTTGACCGCCTTGGACAGGGCCACGGTTTCAGTATCGCGGCCGATGGCAACCAGATCTTCGGGCAGATAGGTGTGATCGACCCGCTGAACCTGCTGCTCGATGATCGGGCCTTCGTCGAGGTCGGCGGTGACATAGTGGGCAGTGGCGCCAATCAGCTTGACGCCGCGCTCCCAGGCCTGGTGATAGGGTTTGGCACCCTTGAAACCGGGCAGGAACGAGTGATGGATGTTGATCGCCCGGCCGGCCAGCTTGTCGCACAACTCATCGGAGAGAATCTGCATGTAGCGGGCCAGCACTACCAGTTCGGTGCCGGTTTCCTCGACGATCTTCAGCAACTCGGCTTCCTGCTGAGCCTTGTTGTCCTTGTTCACCGGCAAATAGATGAATCGGATACCTTCGCGCTCGGCCATTGGCCGCAGATCAAGGTGGTTGGAGACGATCGCGGTGATCCGCATGTCCAGCTCGCCCTTGTGGTGGCGGTACAACAGATCGGTCAGGCAGTGGTCGTACTTGCTGACCATCAGCAGGACCGGCATCGGCCGGCTGTTGTCGAACAGCTCCCAGCGCATTTCGAAACGCTGGGCGACATCATCGAAGCCTGCACGCAGGTTGGCGAGATCGGCATTCACTCCGGTGTTGAAGCGAAACACCGCTCGCATGAAAAACATGTCCTGAAACTCGTCGTCGAACTGCGACATTTCACTGATGTAGCAACCCTGGCCGGCCAGATAGCTGGTAACCGCGGCGACGATGCCGGAGGTGGCCGGGCAACTGATCTTGATGGTGTAGTGCTGTGACGCGCTGGGCATGGCAAGCCCCTCTCAGTATTTGAAACCTGCCTGGCGTCTTCATGGGTAAACATTCAATTCACTTGTGAAGAAAATTAACTGCCAGGAATAAAATATTCTCTATGTGTTTTTTATAAGCGAAGCGCGGTTTTGTAGTCAACACTGTGAGGAAAATAAAAATCCTGAGAGGAATTTCTATGGTGGGGGTATTGGCCAGCCTACAGGCTGTCTTCCAGGGTGCTCAGGCTCTGAACGCCAGGGCTGAAGTGCCAGTTGGGGTCGTCGTACCCATGACCCAGCCATCGAGTGATCAATTCACGGTAGCTGGCGCTGGGTCGGAACTCGTCAATGAACTGGTTGATGGCTTTGAGCAGGCTGGTACTGCCAGGCTGGTTGGCCACAGCCGCGCTGTAGAACCACAATTGGGGGCTGAGATTGCCCGGCAGGATTTCCAGCTTGCCGCGCCAGGGACTGTCCGGGCCGTGACAGGCCCAGTGATAGATCGGCAGGTCGACGGCAAAGGCATCGACCACGCCATCGGCCAGGCAGTCATGAATCTGGCTCTGGTCGTTGTAGGCCAGCAGATTGGCCAGCGCAATGCGGCCACCGGCCTGTTGCCGGTTGGCTTGCCAGCGTAATCCGCGCGCGGCCAGGGTTTCGAGCGCGGCTGGGTCGTTGATACACCCCAGTACCTTGTCCTGCAGGTCATCAATCCCGCGTATCCGTGTGTCACCGGCCCGCTTGGCGAGGATATAGGGCAGGAACACATAGGGATTGGAAAAGGCTACCTGCTGGTATTCGGGCATGGGTGGCAAAGCGCTCCAGACCAGGTCGACCTCGCGTTCGCGGCGCTGGGGTCCGGCCTCAAGCAACTGCAGGCAGCGGTCCCAGGGGTATTCGACGAACTGGCACCTGACGCCCAGCCAGTTAGCGAAGGCGCGGGCCAGGTCGGCGTCCAGACCGACCAGAGCGGCACCGGGGGCGGTGCGAAACGACAGCCCTTTGAAATGTGGCTCGATGGCGATGCGTACTTCGCCGCGCTGGCGGATGTCGGCCAGACGGTCGTAGTCGAGCTGCATTTGCAGCTTTTCCTCGTTGAGCAGGCGCTGCATGTTCTGCGCGCCATCGTTGCGCTGGATATCCTGCAGATCGTGCAGCAGGTCCAGGCTCCAGTTGGTCCGGCTGCGCAGATGCTGATCGCCGGCCTCACCAATGGCGACGCCTGCGGCGATTACCCGGTTGTTGGTTTCGATCTGGCCCAGATGTTCGGCCATGCGGTCGAGCAGGCCGTGCAGGGTTTGCAGCGATTCGCTGACGCGCTGACCGAGCATGGCCAGTTGGGTTTCGGCCGTTTTAAGCATCTCTTCCAGTTGTCCGGCCAGTGGGCTGAGGTCGATCTGTTCATAGGCTTTCTGGACATTGTCCTGGGTGCGCAGTGCCAGTTCACGGATTTCCTGGGCGACCACGGCGAAGCCCCGACCGGACTCACCGGCGTGAGCGGCTTCGATGGCGGCATTGATCGATAGCAACTGTACCGTGCGACCAATATTGTCGATGGCGTCGATGACTCCGCGTGAACCCTGGCTGCGCGCCTCAATGGCCTCGACCAGTTCGGCGAACTGCTGGCTGAAAAAGCCTTGGGTAGCCTGCAGTTCCAGATCCATTTCGGTACGCAGTTGCTCGGCGCTGTGACTGCTGTCACCAAGAAAGCCACGGGTCTGATTCAGGAATGTCAGTTGCTCGCCACTGCGTGCGGAAATCTCGGCCAGGCTGCCCTCGACCTGATCGATCGCCTGCAGGGTATGCCGGTTGAGCGCCTCAAGACGCTCGAGCAGGGCGTGCATGCCAGGCTGGTTGTCGACCGCCGGCAGCCGCTGCAGTTGTTCGCGCAGCGCGGCCGGCATGCGCCCGGACTCAAGCGCCAGGGCTCGCTCCCAGTCGCCCGCGAGCAGGGACTGTTGCCAGTCGTGCAGTGGCAGGTGGTGCGGTGAGTCCGGTTTCAGCCAGCGCATGATGACTCCTTAATCCTGTGAACAGGCAGTCTGGGTGGGGTTGAGGTTGCTGCACAGCCGGGTCAGATCGGCTTTCAGGCCGTGCACGCACTGTTGCAGCTCGGCGGTACTGGTATCCGGATGGCCCTGGACGATGAACAGGGCTTCCTGGCTTTCGGCCTGCAGGGCGCTGACCGCGCACTGGCGATAGTCCATCCGGCAGATCACCTGCTGGTTGGCGTCGAAATAGGCGTATTCGCCTTCGGCTAGCGTCATGTTCTGTTCGGCCCCCAGCGGGTGAAAGTGTTCGTGCCCCCGGCTGATATCCAGTCGAACCGGCAGGGCGATATGACGTAGATCATGAGCCCCGATCGACAGACCGGTGCTCAGCGACCAGTGGTTGTACAGATCGACCACCGGTGAGATGCGGCGCAATTCGCCCAGACGCAACAGTTGATCCAGCAGTGCGCAGGGTGAGGCCGGAAAGCGTTTGGCTGAGCGGCCCTGGCGTTGGCGCAGGCGGTTGAAACTATCGACCCAGCGCATGCTGGCCTGGACGTCGACGCTCTGACGCAATTCGTGCAGGCGAGCCAGCAGGATTGGCGTCCAACTGTGGTTGCGCAGGCCATGAACGGTAAACGCGCTGGCCTTGAGGCCTAGCGATGAAGGGGTGTAGAGCTGAAAAATCGGACTGAGCATAACGGCACCTGTTCGGGCGGCAAGTGCCGCCTCCTGGCTGATCAGCCGGTGGCAGGCCGGCAAGCGGGATGCTGATGTTTTTGTAATCTGGTTATCAGGGGCAAAAGCAAGGGCTGTGCCAATGGCAGAATTGGCAGCAGGCCACAGGGGCGGGGGTTGGCGTGTGTCTGTAGCGGGATGTTGGCCGCAGCAGGCTGCGGCCGGGTGCTCAGCTCTGGTCGTAATTCATCACCGACAGCAGGCGGATGGGCACCTCAACCAGGGTTTCCGGGCCGTGGGGCACTTCGGCGTCGAAGGTCAGGCTGTCGCCAGGGCCCATGGGGTAAAGCTGGTTGCCATGCCGATAAACCAGCCGGCCTTCGAGCAGGTGAATGAACTCGGTACCGGGGTGGGAGAAGGTTGGAAACTCTTCGGCAGCATCATCCATGCTGATCATGTAGGCCTCGAAGCTCTTTTTCGGCCCACGGGTGTGGTTGAGCAACTGATAGGTGTGGCCTTTCTCGGTGCCGCGGCGCACCACTTCCAGCCCCTCACCACTGTGGACCAGCAATGCGCCTCCACCTTGCTGATCATACTGACTGAACAGTTTCGACATTGGCAGGCCCAGCACATCGCACAGGCGTGTCAGGGTATCCAGACTGGTAGACACCTGGGCGTTTTCTATTTTGCTCAGCATGCCCTGACTGATGCCGGCAATGCGCGCCACGTCGGTGATCTTCAGCCCTTGGGCCTGACGTTGACGGCGAATCTGCATGCCCAGATATTGCTCCAGCTTGAGGCGTGGTTGGGTGTCGCTTGATTTGGCCATTGAGTATGCACGCTTTCAGATCGGTAAATTAAATTTAGCACCAAGAATGTGCGCAAACGCATCGTCATGACAACACCAGCGCATCCGGGGCAGGGGCATTTTTCCATAGATATACCCATTACGCGGCATTTTGACAGGCTTTTCTCGCATCTGGAGGACTTGGCAAGCGGATTGCATTTCTTATGGTGAAATTAAAATTCCTGTGTGGAATAATTTGCCGAAAGGAGCTATCCCATGTTGCCCAGCGAGACACAGCAAATCATTGAACAGTACGGTATCAAGTACGTGCTGGCGCAGTTCGTCGATATTCATGGTGCTGCCAAAACCAAGTCGGTACCGGTCAGTGGCCTCCAGGCTGTAGCCGAGGAAGGTGCCGGGTTTGCCGGCTTCGCCATTTGTGGCATGGGCATGGAGCCTCATGGGCCGGACTTCATGGCCAGGGGCGATCTGTCGACTCTGACCCCGGTGCCTTGGCAGCCGGGCTACGGCCGGCTGCTGTGTATCGGTCATGTCAACGGCCAGCCGCACCCCTATGACACCCGCTATGTGTTGCAGCGCCAGATCGAACGACTGACAGACCGGGGCTGGACCATGAATACCGGCCTGGAGCCGGAGTTCAGCCTGTTCCGCCGTGATGAACGAGGACAGTTGCAACTGGTTGATGCCAGCGACACTCTGGATAAGCCCTGCTACGACTACAAGGGCTTGTCACGTTCGCGGGAGTTTCTCGAGCGCCTGACCGAAGCGCTGCAGCAGGTCGATTTCGACATCTACCAGATCGATCATGAGGATGCCAACGGCCAGTTCGAGATCAACTATACCTACAGCGACGCCATGACCTCGGCCGATCGCTTCACCTTCTTTCGCATGGCTGCCGGCGAGATTGCCAATGAACTGGGCATGATCTGCTCGTTCATGCCCAAGCCGGACCCGCGCCGCTCGGGCAACGGCATGCACTTTCATATTTCGCTGGCCAGCAAGGACTGCTCCAACCTGTTCCACGACCCGGCAGACCCCTCTGGTATGGGGTTATCGAAGATGGCCTATCACTTCGCCGCCGGGCTGTTGGCCCATGGACCGGCGTTGTGTGCCTTTGCCGCGCCGACGGTCAATTCCTACAAGCGCCTGGTGGTGGGGCGCTCGTTGTCAGGGGCGACCTGGGCGCCAGCTTTTATCGCCTATGGCGAGAATAACCGCTCGGCGATGGTGCGCATTCCCTATGGCCGGATCGAGTTCCGCCTGCCTGATGCTGGCTGCAATCCCTATCTGGTCACCGCCGCGATCATCGCCGCCGGTCTGGACGGTATCGACCGTCAATTGGAGCCGGGCCAGCCCTGCAACGAGAACCTCTACAACTTGAGTCTGGAGGATATCGCCGCACGCGGGATCAAGACTCTGCCACAGAATCTCAATGAAGCCTGTCTGGCGCTGGAAGCCGATCCGCTGTTCCGCGAAGTGCTGGGATCGGAAATTGTCGATGAGTTCATCAAGCTCAAGCGCATGGAGTGGGTGGAATACAGCCGCCATGTCAGTGACTGGGAAGTACAGCGGTATACCGAATTCTTTTGAAGCCGCCCGAGGCCTGGGCCTCAGGCTCCCGAACGTAGTGAGGATGTGTTTATGTGTGGAATTGTCGGGTTGTATCTGAAGAACCCTGAACTGGAATCGCAGCTTGGTGCCCTGTTCGAGCCGATGCTGCTGGCGATGACCGATCGCGGACCGGACAGTGCTGGCTTCGCCATCTACGGCGATGAAGTGGTCGATGGCTGGATCAAGCTGACGCTGCAAAGCACCACGGCAGACTATGACTGGAGCAGCCTGATGGGCGCGCTGGAAGGGCGTCTGGGTTGCTCGCTGGACTGGTTCAGCAATGCTGATGCGGTTGTGCTCAAACTCAATGCCGATGAGCGTCAGGCGCGCGCCGCGCTGACCGAGCTGGCGCCCGAGGTGCGGGTGATGAGCATCGGTCAGAGCATCGAGATTCTCAAGGGCATGGGCTTGCCGGCGGCGATTGCCGAGCGTTTCTCACTCAGCGCCATGAAAGGCAGCCATATCATCGGCCATACCCGCATGGCCACTGAAAGCGCGGTAACCATGGAAGGCAGCCACCCGTTCTCCACGGGTAATGACCTGTGCCTGGTGCACAACGGTTCGCTGTCCAATCACAGCCGCCTGCGTCAGGAGCTCAAGCGCCGTGGCTTGCAGTTCGAAACCGAAAACGACACCGAGGTAGCCGCCGCCTACCTGACCTGGCGCCTGCGTGAAGGCGACTCGCTCAAACAGGCGCTGGATCATGCCCTGAACGATCTGGATGGCTTCTTCACTTTCGCCATTGGCACCCGTGAAGGTTTTGCGGTGATTCGTGATCCGATCGCCTGCAAGCCGGCGGTGTTGGCCGAAACCGAGGATTACGTGGCCATGGCCTCGGAATACCAGGCTTTGGCTGGGCTACCGGGGATCGATCAGGCCCGGGTCTGGGAGCCGGAGCCCGCCACCATGTACATCTGGGAACGCAAGAGCGCCTGAGGAGCAACGTGATGAAAACCATTGATCTGTCCAGCACTCCGGTGCGTGAACTCAATCAGGCGCTGCATGTGCAGGCCGGCGCTGTCACCGAGCGCGAGTGGCTGGTGACCCATCCCGATGGCAAGCACAACCTGGCGGTTGGCCTGAACGAGGCGGTCTCGGTCGATATTCAAGGCCACAGCGGCTACTACTGCGCCGGCATGAACCAGAAAGCCACGATCACCATACATGGCAATGCCGGGGTCGGCGTGGCTGAAAACATGATGTCTGGGCTGGTGCACGTCAAGGGCAGTGCCTCGCAGTCGGCCGGAGCCACGGCCCATGGCGGCTTGCTGATCATTGACGGCGATGCCGGGGCACGCTGCGGGATCTCGCTGAAGGGCGCCGATATCGTGGTTGGCGGCAGTGTTGGCCATATGAGCTGTTTTATGGGCCAGGCCGGGCGTCTGGTGGTCTGCGGTGATGCAGGCGATGCGTTGGGCGACTCGCTGTACGAGACCCGCATTTACGTCAAGGGCTCGGTCAAGTCGCTGGGTTCTGACTGCATTGAGAAAGCCATGCGCGCAGAGCATCTGGAGGAACTGACGGAATTGCTTAACCGTGCCGGCTTCGACGAGGACCCGGCCAGCTTCAAACGCTATGGCTCGGCCCGGCAACTGTACAACTTCAAGGTGGATAACGCAGCGGCCTACTGAGCCGTTCGGTCTGACTGATTGAGAGGAATGCATATGAACGACACCCATGAGCCGGTACTGCGCGAGTCCGCCACCTTCGACCGCCTGACCATTCAGGAAATACAGCGAGCCGCCGAGACCGGCATCTATGACATTCGTGGTGGTGGGACCAAGCGAAAGGTGCCGCATTTCGATGACCTATTGTTGCTGGGAGCGAGCATTTCCCGTTATCCGCTGGAAGGCTATCGGGAAAAATGTGGGACCGATGTGGTGCTCGGCACCCGCTTCGCCAAAAAGCCGATCCACCTGGATATCCCGGTAACCATCGCGGGTATGAGTTTTGGTGCGTTGTCGGCCCAGGCCAAGGAGGCTTTGGGTCGTGGTGCGAGTATCGCCGGCACCAGTACCACCACCGGGGACGGCGGCATGACCCCGGAAGAGCGCGGTCAGTCCAGGCATCTGGTCTATCAGTATCTGCCGTCGCGTTACGGCATGAACCCGGACGATCTGCGCAAGGCCGACGCCATTGAAATCGTATTGGGCCAGGGCGCCAAGCCTGGTGGCGGCGGAATGTTGCTGGGCATGAAGGTGACCGAGCGGGTCGCCGGCATGCGCACCTTGCCGGTTGGCGTCGATCAGCGCAGCGCCTGTCGGCATCCGGACTGGACTGGCCCGGATGATCTGGCGATCAAGATTGCCGAACTGCGCGAGATCACCGACTGGGAAAAACCTATCTATGTGAAGATCGGCGCCAGCCGCCCATATTACGACGTCAAGCTGGCGGTCAAAGCCGGTGCCGATGTGATTGTGCTCGACGGTATGCAAGGGGGAACGGCGGCTACTCAGGAAGTGTTCATCGAGCATGTCGGCATCCCGATTCTCTGCGCCATTCCCCAGGCGGTTCAGGCTCTGCAGGAAATGGGCATGCACCGGCAGGTGCAACTGATTGTCTCTGGCGGAATCCGCACCGGCGCCGACGTGGCCAAGGCCATGGCGCTGGGTGCTGATGCGGTGGCGATCGGTACCGCCGCATTGATTGCCCTGGGTGACAACCATCCGCGCCTGGACAGCGAGTTGCGCAAGCTGGGTTCGGCTGCCGGCTATTACGACGATTGGCAGAATGGTCGCGACCCGGCTGGCATCACCACCCAGGACCCGGAGCTGGCCAAACGCCTGGACCCGGTTGAGGGTGGCCGGCGGCTGGCCAACTACCTGCGGGTGTTGGTGCTGGAGGCTCAGACCATGGCCCGCGCCTGTGGCAAGTCGCACCTGCACAACCTCGATCCCGAGGATCTGGTGGCCCTGAGTGTCGAGGCGGCCGCCATGGCCAGGGTGCCGCTGGCGGGCACCAGCTGGATTCCGGGGCAGGGTTACTGAAGTGAGTGCTTTTGTAGATCAGGCGCCGCTCGAGCGGGCGGTGCCGTCAGCTTGCCAGGTGCTTGATGGGCGGACGCTGGCGACCCAGGTACGGAGCGAGGTCGCCGCCAGGGTGGCCCGACGCTGCGCGGCTGGCGCCAGTGTCCCGGGCCTGGCGGTGGTACTGGTGGGTGAGGATCCGGCTTCACAGGTTTATGTTCGGCACAAGATTGCCGCCTGTGAGCAGGTCGGGATGCGCTCGCTCAGTCACAGGCTGCCGGCCGGCGTCAGCGAAACCGAGCTGCTGATGCTGATCGAGCAGTTGAACGCTGACCCGGTAGTCCATGGGATTCTGGTCCAGTTGCCACTGCCAGCGCATATTGATGTGCGCCGGGTGATCGGTCGGATTGCTCCGGGCAAGGACGTCGATGGCTTCCACCCGGAAAACCTTGGTCGGCTGGCCGCCGGAGTACCGGGCTTGCGGCCCTGTACGCCCAAGGGCTGCATGCGCTTGCTGGCCAGCGCCGGAGTCGATCCATGCGGCAAGCTGGCGGTGGTGGTTGGTGCGTCGACCATCGTTGGCCGGCCTATGGCGCTGGAATTGCTCAAGGCCGAGGCTACGGTGCTGGTAGCGCACAAGCAAACCTGCGATTTGCCGCAACTGGTGCGCCAGGCGGATATCCTGGTGGTGGCCACGGGTGTGCCGGGGCTGATTCGCGGTGACTGGATCAAGCCTGGAGCGGTGGTGCTGGATGTTGGAATCACCCGTCTGGCTGATGGTCGCCTGACAGGTGATGTGCAGTTTGAGACAGCCAGTGCCAGGGCGTCCTGGATTACGCCGGTGCCCGGCGGGGTAGGGCCGATGACCATCGCCTGCCTGCTGGAAAACACTCTGGAGGCGGCCGAAGCATCTGCGTGAGGCATGTGCAGATAAGTCGCAAAAAAGACAGGCAAAAAAAGAGCCCGCTCAGAGAGCGGGCTTAAATCCGTGATTAGCCTGATGAGGAGATAACCGTTGTCTTGCGACAAGCTGTTATCCAGAAAACTCTGAAGGAGACTGCGCTTTAGAGTCTTCGCAAGCCATCTCGCGATGACTTGGTGTTAATAATAATCGTTATCATTTGAGAGTCAACCCCTTTTGCAACTTATTTTCCTGCCAATTGCTTGTAGTGGGTCAATTCCTTGTTCATCAGGTCGATACGTCTGGCCATGCTTTCGATCAGGCTGTGGGCAATCCGGGGGTTGCTCTGCATCAGCGCCAGGAACTGGTCCTTAGGGATCATCATGACGGTCGTTGGCACACTGGCGATCACCGTGGCCGAGCGCTTTTCCCGGGTGAACAGCGCCATGGCGCCGAAAATTTCATCCTTTTGCACATCACCGACCTTGATGCCTTCGACAAAAGCTTCGGCATGGCCTTCGGTGATGATGAAAACGTGATCGGCCTCGTCGCCCTGGCGGATCAGTTCCGCGCCGGGAGCAAAGTGCTGAAATCCGGTGACCGGGCGTACTTCCGGTGGCTTGCTGCGCGCCAGTGCGTCGGACATCAGCGCAGCCTGGCCGAGAATGTACTGGGTAAACAGTTCCTGACGCTGATTGCTTTCATGGATATGCCGGAACAGCGCTTCGCGATCATAGGGGATCAGCACCAGCGGCTCTTCGCTGAGGTAGGTGCAGGGTGCGGTATTCAGTCCCTGGCGCAGGCCTAGCAAGTCACCTTCCTGCAGATAGAATAGCGGCTTGTTGTCGATCAGTGCATGTAGCAGGCCGCTTTTGAGCAGGTACAGGCGGTTGTTGCCGATCGACTGGTAAAGATCCTTGACCGCGTCCAGGGCGATAGGGTCGGCGCAGGGTTCCAGGCCTTCCAGCAACTGCTCAGGGATGCTCTGAAGGGTGCTGATCAGCTTTTCAGCGTAGGGGGGCTGGTCACCTATGAGGTACATGGCTGCATTCCTTCTTATCGGTCCTGATTAACCAAAACCCGCGGGCCTGCTGCCAGGCAAGTCGGCGTGGCTACTGCATTTGGTTGCGCGCTTGGCGGTCCCATGTCCATCCAACATAAAAGCCGGTTACTGGCACTGGCAACCGCTATCCCTCGGCAGTGTGAGCTAATTCGCTTTTATGCCGGAAGACAGTCGGCCCTCAGAGCTGCTGGCGCTCCAGTTGTTTGAGCAGGCGGGCTTTGTACTCCGGGTCCAGTTGATTCCAGTGGACATCCTCAAGGGCGCCAGCCAGGGCGAACAACAGAGCCTTGGAGGCTCTGAATCCGCGAGCCCTTACCGCGCAATACGCATCCACTGGGCCACGCTGACGCAGTTCCGCCAAGCTATGGATGCCCGTGGCGTGGAGCCATTGCACCGAGGTTTTGCCGAGATTGCGTAGGCCAAGGAGTTCATCATTGCTCATGGTCACCCCGCTGTGTCGCCAGGCTATGAACAAGCCTTACTACCGGGATGCCCCCCAAGGCGTGGCTGACTGGCTGCAAAACCAGCTTTTCGATCTGTCTTGTCTGCATGTGTCCGGGCTTCTTGTTATTGGGTCCCACACGCAGTGTAGATGGCCCTGGATGATACGTACAGCCAGGCGCCGGCGCGGAGACCCTAGGACCATGGCATGCTCAGAGCCGTTGGCGCAGTTGCGTCAGCAGTTTCTCCAGTGCCTGGGGTTGGCTGGTGTCGACGGTCAGACAATGCTGCAGTTCATCAGCGCTGAGTGGCTCGAGTTGCTCCAACTGGTGCTGAACCACAGCCAGATCGGCGTCGGAGGGGTCAATAGCCTGTTGTTGACGCTGTTCGAGCCAGTCGGCGATCTGCTCAAGCGGGGCGTGACAATGGATCAGCAGACATGGGGCGCATTGCTGTTCGATGGCCTGGCTGATCAGTTCCCGTTGCTGCTTTTTGAGGTGGGTGGCGTCGACGATCACCGAATACCCGGCCGCCAGGATCTGACTGGCTAGTTTGGCCAATCGGGCATAGGTCTGTTCGCTGAGCTCGGGGGCGTACAGACCGTCATTCAGACGCCCGGTCTGTTGCTTGCCGAACAAACGCTTGCGTTCGATGTCCGAGCGTATGCGGATGCCGCCCAGGGCTTCTAGTGCGGCCATGGCTACGGTGCTTTTGCCTGAGCCCGAGACGCCATGGGTGAGCAGGCCGAAGCGTTGCGGAATCAGTGTGTAGGACTCGGCCAGTTCGGCGTAGCTCTGATAGCGGGCCAGTACTTCCTGGCGTTCGGCGTCTTCGACCGGTTGAGTCAGGCGCAACAGTGCGACCTTGGCCCGGACCATGGCCCGGTAGGCCTTGTAGTAGTTGAGCAGGGCCGGGCCAGCGTAGTCGCCGGTCTGTTCCAGGTAGGCGTTGACGAAACGGTGCGACAGCGCGTGCAGGCCCCGGTCCTCCAGATCCATGGACATGAAGGCCACATCGCTCATGACGTCGGTCCAGCGGAAGGCGTCATTGAACTCAATGCAGTCGAACAGGGTCACTTGTCCGTCGACCAGGGTGACGTTGTCCAGGTAAATGTCGCCATGGCATTCACGCACGAAGCCTTCAGCCTTGCGTTGCGCCAGTTGGGGCTGGAGGCGTTGGAAGGTAGTATGTGCCCACTGTTCGAGTTGCTCGAGCTGATGTAGCTGGGCCGGTGCGCTGAGCAGTGGACGGATCTGCTCGAAGTTTTGCGCCACCGGGGCATGGACCTGCTCTGGCTCGCCCCAGGCGCTGTCCAGTGCGGCGCGCTCGATCCGCTCATGAAAGCTGGCCAGGCTGAGCGCCAACTGATCGATATGCCAGGGCTTCAGGTCGCCGGCTTTTTGCAGGTTGCCCAGCAGATCCTGTTGACGGAACTGGCGGGTTTTGACCAGGTATTCGATAACCGGGCCATCACCGTCCAGGCGAGGAGCGTCTTCACTGCCACGCACGGCAACGACGTCCAGATAGAGTTGTGGTGCCAGGCGTCGATTGAGGCGGACCTCTTCGGCACAAAAATGAGCCCGACGCTCGAGTGTGGAGTAGTCGAGAAATCCAAAATTGACCGGTTTTTTTATCTTGTAAACGTATTCTCCGGTCAGTAAAACCCAGGAAATGTGGGTCTCAATCAGGGTAAAGTCCTGAACCGGATGGTCATACAGCGCTGGATTTTTCAGGGCATTGAGTAGTGTCAGGCTCACGATGGATCCTTGCGTGGGCGAATGATACGGGCATTATGCGGGTTGGCCGGGCCAAGGCCAACCTTGGTTGCCGTGCCAACGGGCACGTTGTGGTAGTCAGTGACGGGGTTATTCAAGGGGATTATGGCTAAGAAGCGCAAAGCGAAGTCGAAGGGCAAGCCGGGGCTGGGACGCCGCATTCTGGGCTGGACCATAAAACTGGGTCTGGTGGGGCTGGTGCTGTTCGCCGGGCTGGTCATCTATCTGGATGCAGTGGTTCAGGAGAAGTTCTCCGGCAAGCGCTGGGCCGTGCCGGCCCAGGTGTTTGCCCGGCCACTGGAGCTGTACGCCGGGCAACAGCTCAGTCGCGATGACTTCGTGACTGAGCTGGGCGCGCTGGGCTACCGCACCGTCAGTGCGGCGCGCCAGCCGGGGCAGATGGCGGTATCGGGCAGTCGTGTGGATGTCTATACCCGGGGTTTTCAGTTCTTTGAAGGCATTGAGCCTGCCCAGCGTCTGAGTGTGGGTTTCTCTGGCAATCAGGTGACCAGTCTGTCGGGTGGCAATGATGTGGTCATGGCTCGTCTGGAGCCGCTTATGATCGGTGGCATCTATCCGGCCCACAACGAGGACCGGATTCTGATTCGCCTGGACCAGGCACCGCCCTATCTGATCGAAGCGCTGATTGCGGTCGAAGATCGGGACTTTTTCCAGCACTTCGGCGTGTCACCCAAAGGCATTGCCCGGGCGATGTACGTCAATCTGACGGCCGGTAGCGTAGTACAGGGCGGCAGCACCCTGACCCAGCAGTTGGTCAAGAACTTCTTCCTGACCAGTGATCGCAGCCTGGTCCGCAAGGGGACCGAAGCGATCATGGCGGTGCTGCTGGAGCGGCACTACCCCAAGGAGGAAATCCTCGAGGCCTACCTCAATGAGGTGTTCCTCGGTCAGGATGGCCGGCGCGCGGTACATGGCTTCGGTCTGGCCAGTCAGTACTATTTCGCCCAGCCGCTGCACGAGCTGGAGTTGCACCAGGTGGCGCTGCTGGTGGGGATGGTCAAGGGGCCCTCGCTGTACAACCCGCGCCGCCGGCCGGAGCGGGCCAAGGCCCGGCGCGACCTGGTCATCCAGATGCTGGCCGAGCAGAACATGATTACGCCGGAGCTGGCCGAGCAGGCCCGGGCCAAGCCTCTGGACACATCCACCCGCGGCAGCTTGGCTGACTCAAGCTACCCGGCCTTCATGGATCTGGTCAGACGCCAGTTGCGGGAAGACTACCGCGACGAGGATTTAACCAGCGAAGGCTTGCGGATATTCACCAGCTTCGATCCGTTGTTGCAGAACAAGGCCGAAAAGGCGGTGGAGACCACGCTTAAGCGATTAGGGCCGGCCGACGGTGAGATCGAACTGGAAGGCTCGATGGTCGTGACCGGAGCCCAGACCGGTGAGGTGCTGGCCCTGGTTGGCGGGCGTAATCCGCGGTTTTCAGGGTTTAACCGGGCCCTGGATGCGTCGCGCCCGGTTGGCTCCTTGATCAAGCCGGCAATCTATCTGACCGCGCTGGAGCAGCCGCAGAAATATTCGCTGGTGACGTTGATCGATGATTCGCCGATCACCCTTGATGCCGAGCCAGGCAAGACCTGGAGCCCGCAGAACTATGATCGCCAGAGTCATGGCTGGGTAACCCTGCACCATGCTCTGAGCCGTTCCTATAACCAGGCGGCGGTCCGCCTGGGTGTCGATCTGGGGGTGCCGCAGGTACTCAAGACGGTTGAGCGGATGGGTGTGCCGCACCGCTGGCCGGCGTATCCGTCGATGCTGCTGGGCTCGGGGGCGATGACTCCGGTGCAGGTGGCTGACATGTATCAGACCATCGCCAACGGTGGCTTCAACACCCCGTTGCGGGGTATCCGCAACGTTCTGACCGCGGAGGGTGATCCACTGCATCGTTACCCGTTCGAGGTGGAACAGCGCTTCGACTCAGCCACCATCTACCTGATGCAGGAGGCTATGACCCGGGTAATGACTGAAGGCACTGGCCGATCGGCGTATAATCAGGTTCCGGCCAGTATTCGGCTGGCGGGCAAGACCGGGACCACCAATGATCTGCGCGATAGCTGGTTTGCCGGCTTCTCCGATGATCTGGTGGCGGTCGCCTGGATTGGTCGTGACGACAACGGTCGTACCCGTCTGACCGGGGCTACCGGAGCCTTGCAGGTGTGGAGTGCCTTCATGCGTGAAGCACATCCGCGCAGTCTGTCGAGCCAGCCGCCGGAAGGTGTGGTTATGGCGTGGATTGATCGTGAAACCGGGCAGGGCAGTGATCCGAGCTGTCCGGATACGGTCCAGGTTCCGTTCCGGGCTGGCTATCAGCCGCTGCCGGGCCCTGGCTGCCGACCGCTGCTGGATGTCGAAGTAGTCAAGGATGGTGGAAATAAAGTGCTGGATGTGATTCGTGGCTGGTTGCGGTAGGCTTGCCGGTCGCATCTGGAGGAGACTGACATGGGTATGAAACGAACGTGGCTAATCATGGGTTGTGCCCTGCTGGTGGCTGGTTGTGCCGGCTCCGGTGGGTCTATCCCGGTTGTGGACTCGGGCCGTCAGGTTTCCAGTGAAGACCGGCATTCCGGTTTGGGTCGCCAGCCCCAGGTTCAGCCATCGACCCCGCGTGACAGTGGTGTGGTGGTGATGGTGCCCGATGATGCTGGCGGTTCGCGGGCGGTGGAGTCCTACCCGCTGGATGTGCAGCCGCCGCTGCAGACCGGGCCGGGCAGTGTGCCCGGCACCGGTACTCAGCAACCGGCCCCAGGTAGCTTGCAGCAGGACGAGCAGCTTGATGGTCCGGTGCTGGCGTTGCTGACCACGGCTCGGCAGCAGGAAAGCGGTGGTGACCTCAACGGTGCTTCCGCCAGCCTGGAGCGAGCCATGCGTATTGCGCCACGTGAGCCGCAAGTGCTGTACCGTCTGGCTCAGGTCCGGCTGGCCCAGGGAGATGCCGCCCAGGCCGAGCAGTTGGCTCGGCGCGGACTGTCCTATGCGGGCGGTCGTCCCACGCTGCAGGCCGGGCTGTGGGAGTTGGTTGCCGAGGCGCGTGAACGCCAGGGTGATGCGGCAGGCGCGGCTGAGGCCCGTCAGCGAGCTCGAGTAACGCTGTGAGTCAAGCCGACTGGCATGCGTTGAGCGAGTCGCTGGCTGAGTTGGAGCGGCTCATGCGGGAATTGGCGCTGTGGTCCGAGCAAGCTCCGCTGCCGCAGCGGATGAACAGCCAGGCACCCTTCTTCGTTGATACGCTGGCTTTTGAAGAGTGGTTGCAGTGGGTGTTTATTCCGCGCATGCGGACAGTTGTGGAGTTGCGGGCGGGGCTGCCACCAGGCTGCAACGTCACCCCCATGGGTGAAGAGGCCTTTATTCACCTGGCTGGCCGTCAGCAGACGCTGCTGATGGTGTTGGCGCGGATCGACCAGTTGGCGACCCGCCTGGCAGACTGAGTTCTGTTTTTCAGTTGCAATATTCGCGCAGGTCGCTCCGAGTCCGCTCGATGGCGGCCTGACGCTCTTCTTCGGTCACTCTGACCAGTTCTCCCGAAGCATCGGCGCGGCGTAGCCGCGGATTGTCCAGCAAGGTTTGCAGGTTGTCTCTGAGTTCGGCGCATTCGCGTTCGCGTTGAGCCTGGCGGGCGCGTGCGGCCTGCCGGTCCTCGTTGCTCTGGCGTTCCAGTTCCGGGTCGGGAGTAGTAGGAGGCGCTGGTGTGCGCAACTCGCCGCCCGGGGGCGGCGGGGACTTAATGTCGATCCGTTGATAAGCGCGGTCGGCTGGTGGTTGCTGGCCAAACTGCACCTGCCCGCGGTCGTCGGTCCAGCGATACATCTGGGTTGCCATAGCGCTGCTGCAGAGCAGGCTCAGGGCAATGGCGAAGAGCGATTTGCGCATGCCGGTATCCATCCCTCAATTGTGCGTTCAAAGGTCCTACTATAGCCAATCCGTTTGCGGCGCACAGCGCAAGGCTCGGTTACTGTGTCGATCCTCGTGCTTTTGTCTCACTTGACTTGACTTGTCGTCCGCGAGTGTAAACAATTCGAGGTTCTCAAAAGCGCGCCGTGTTCTGGGCCCACACGCACTAATATGGCGCGCTTTGTTGCTCAATCCAGGAGGCGAGACCCGCTAGCTCCTGGCCTGGCACCCGCACGCGCTACCTCGCGCTGGGTGAGGCGGTACCGGCACCCCAATGGCATGCCGCCTCCAATGCACGTAGTCAAGCTGATGCATGGCAACTACCGTTGTCACTGCGCTGCCGAGCAGTAAACAGGATCCGGCTGCCCGCCCTTGGCGGACGGCAAGCTAGAGGTGAATCAAAAGTGGAGCTTTTATCCGGCGCTGAGATGGTCGTCCGCTCTTTGCGTGACGAGGGTGTTAAATATATCTATGGGTATCCGGGTGGTGCCCTGCTGCATATCTACGATGCGATTTTTCGCCAGGACGATGTGACCCACATTCTGGTGCGTCACGAGCAGGCGGCCGCGCATATGGCCGACGGCTACGCGCGCGCCACCGGCAAGCCGGGCGTGGTGCTGGTGACGTCTGGTCCGGGTGCGACCAATACCGTGACCGGGATTGCGACCGCCTATATGGACTCGATCCCGATGGTGGTCATTTCCGGCCAGGTGCCGAGCAACCTGGTGGGGACCGATGCGTTCCAGGAAACCGACATGGTCGGTATTTCGCGACCGATCGTGAAGCACAGCTTCATCATCAAGGATCCGCGTGAGATTCCCGAGGTTATCAAGAAGGCCTTCTACCTGGCTCAGACCGGGCGTCCGGGGCCAGTCGTTGTGGATATTCCCAAGGACATGACCAATCCGGCCGACAAGTTCGAATACAGCTATCCGAAGAAGGTCAAGCTGCGTTCCTACAACCCGGCACTGCGTGGGCATACTGGTCAGATCCGCAAGGCCATGGAGCTGGTGGCCGCTGCCAAGCGGCCGATCATCTACGCTGGTGGTGGCGTGATCATGGGTGGTGCGGCCAAACAGTTGACCGAGCTGGCCAAGGAACTCGGTGTGCCGGTAACCAACACCCTGATGGGGTTGGGCGCTTACCCGGGAACTGATCGCCAGTTCCTCGGCATGCTCGGCATGCACGGCAGCTACACCGCCAACGTCGCCATGCATCATGCTGATGTGATTGTGGCCATTGGGGCGCGGTTCGATGACCGGGTAATCAACGGTGCAGCAAAGTTCTGCCCGAATGCCAAGGTCGTGCATGTCGATATCGATCCGGCCTCGATTTCCAAGACCATTCGTGCCGATGTGCCGATCGTTGGTCCGGTCGACAGCGTGTTGAGCGAGATGCTGAGCATCGTCAAGGACGAGTCTTTGCGTCCGGCCAAGGACGTGCTGGCCAGCTGGTGGAAGCAGATCGAAGAATGGCGTGGCAGTCGCGGCCTGTTCCCCTATGACAAGGGCGACGGCACCATCATCAAGCCGCAGACCGTGATTGAAACCTTGTGGGAAGTAACCAAGGGCGACGCCTTCGTTACCTCGGACGTTGGTCAGCACCAGATGTTCGCTGCTCAGTACTATCGGTTCGACAAACCCAATCGCTGGATCAACTCCGGTGGTCTGGGCACCATGGGGTTTGGTTTCCCGGCGGCCATGGGGGTCAAGATGAACTTCCCCGAGGCTGATGTCGCCTGTGTAACCGGCGAGGGCAGTATCCAGATGAACATTCAGGAGATGTCGACCTGCCTGCAGTACGATCTGCCGGTCAAGATCATCAACCTGAACAACCAGGCGCTGGGCATGGTACGCCAATGGCAGGACATGCAGTATAACAGCCGCTATTCGCACTCCTATATGGAGTCGCTGCCGGACTTCGTCAAGCTGGCCGAAGCCTACGGGCATGTTGGTATGCGGGTAGAAACGCTCGCCGACCTCAAGCCGGCGATGGAAGAGGCCTTTGCTCTGCGCGACCGGTTGGTGTTCATGGATATCTGTGTAGATACCTCCGAGCACGTCTATCCGATGCAAATCAAGGACGGCTCGATGCGTGACATGTGGCTGAGCAAGACGGAGCGTACCTGACATGAGACATATCATTTCCGTACTGCTGGAAAACGAGCCAGGTGCGCTGTCCCGAGTAGTTGGCCTGTTCTCCCAGCGTAACTACAACATCGAAACCCTGACTGTGGCGCCGACTGAGGATCCAACGCTGTCGCGCCTGACCCTGACCACCATTGGTCATGACGAGGTCATCGAACAGATCACCAAGAACCTCAACAAGCTGATTGAGGTGGTGAAGCTGGTCAATCTGTCCGAAGGTAGCCACATCGAGCGCGAGCTGATGCTGGTCAAGATCAAGGCCACTGGTGCTCAGCGGGCCGAGGTCAAGCGGACTACCGACATCTTCCGTGGGCAGATCGTCGATGTGACCAGTAGTGTGTACACCGTGCAGCTGACCGGGCCTACCGACAAGCTGGACAGCTTCATCGAAGCGATCGGGCCGACCTCCGTGCTGGAAGTGGTTCGCACTGGTGTGTCAGGCATTGCGCGTGGCGAGAAGGTTCTGAGTATTTAATCCAATTGGTTGCGGGTCCGGGCGGGCCCGCGCAGGTAACAAGGGGAATTCCATGCAAGTTTATTACGATAAAGATTGTGATCTGAGCATCGTTCAGGGCAAGAAGGTTGCCATTATTGGTTACGGTTCTCAGGGCCATGCGCACGCCTGCAACCTGAAAGACTCCGGTGTCGACGTAACTGTTGGTCTGCGCCCGGGCTCGGCTTCGGTCGCCAAGGCTGAAGCTCATGGCCTGAAAGTTTCTGACGTGCCGTCTGCCGTTGCTGCTGCTGATCTGGTCATGATTCTGACTCCGGACGAGTTTCAGGCCCAGCTGTACAAGGGTGAAATCGAGCCGAACCTGAAGCAGGGCGCTACCTTGGCGTTCGCCCACGGTTTTGCCATTCATTACAACCAGATCGTGCCGCGCAAGGATCTGGACGTAATCATGATCGCACCTAAGGCGCCGGGCCACACCGTGCGTTCCGAGTTCGTGCGTGGCGGCGGTATTCCTGACCTGATCGCGATCTTCCAGGACGCTTCCGGCAACGCTAAGAATGTTGCGCTGTCCTACGCTTGCGGTGTTGGCGGTGGTCGTACCGGGATCATCGAAACTACCTTCAAGGACGAGACTGAAACCGATCTGTTCGGTGAGCAGGCGGTTCTGTGTGGTGGCGCAGTCGAGTTGGTCAAGGCTGGTTTCGAGACTCTGGTTGAAGCCGGTTATGCGCCGGAAATGGCCTACTTCGAGTGTCTGCATGAACTCAAGCTGATCGTTGACCTGATGTTCGAAGGCGGTATCGCCAACATGAACTACTCGATCTCCAATAATGCCGAGTACGGTGAGTATGTGACCGGTCCGGAAGTCATCAACGAGCAGTCGCGTGAAGCCATGCGCAATGCGCTTAAGCGCATCCAGTCTGGTGAATATGCCAAGATGTTCATTGCCGAGGGTGCCCACAACTATCCGTCGATGACTGCAGCCCGTCGCAACAACGCTGCCCATGGTATCGAAGTGGTAGGCGAGAAGCTGCGTGCCATGATGCCCTGGATTGCAGCCAACAAGATCGTCGACAAGGCCAAGAACTAAGCCTGTCTTCGGTTGATAAAAAAAACGCGGCTTCGGCCGCGTTTTTTGTGGGCGAGAAGGCGAGCCACTGGTCAAGTTGGCCGCAAGTTGCCAAACTGTGCAGCTAGACAGCCGTAACAAGGTAAGCTGATGACTGACAAGCAAGAACACGAGCAGCCGCTGGAAAGTGATGACACCCATCCTCTGTTGCCGATCGATGAGCATATCGAGGAAGTGCATGGTCCGGATGGCAAAAAGGTCCGGCACAAGGGAATTTACCTGCTACCCAACCTGTTCACGACGGCGGCCTTGTTCTCCGGGTTTTACGCCATAGTTAGTGCGATGGATGGGAATTTCGCCCATGCGGCTATCGCCGTGTTCGTTGCCATGGTGCTGGATGGGCTGGACGGGCGGGTAGCGCGCCTGACCAATACCCAGAGTGCCTTCGGTGCCGAATATGACTCTCTGTCGGATATGGTAGCCTTCGGCGTTGCTCCGGCTCTGGTGGCCTTTAGCTGGGCGCTGCACGATCTGGGCAAGGTCGGCTGGGTGTTTGCTTTCATCTACGTCGCTGGTGCCGCCTTGCGGCTGGCGCGGTTCAATACCCATATCGGTACGCAGGACAAGCGTTACTTCACGGGCTTGGCCAGCCCTTCGGCAGCTGGATTGGTTGCTGGTATGGTCTGGGCCTTGAGTGATTTTGGCGTCGATGGCGGTGATATCGCCCTGTTGGTCGGGGTGCTGACGGCCTTGGGTGGCCTGCTGATGGTCAGCAATATCCGTTATTACAGCTTCAAGGATCTGGACTTCCGTGGTCGAGTACCGTTCTTTGTGATCCTGTTGGTCGTGCTGGTGTTTGCGGTGATCTCCACCGACCCGTCACGGATTCTCTGGCTGATCTTTATTGCCTATAGTGCCTCGGGCCCGGTGCAGGCGCTGTGGCGCTGGCGTCAGCGGCAGAAGACCGATGCCAGTGCCTGAGTGCTGAGTTCTATCGCTTGCAAAGCCCCGCCTCTGGCGGGGCTTTGCATTTGTGCAGTAAAAGTTTTGGGAAAAGCCTTGACGGTGTTTTGAAAGTGCCTATAATGCGCCTCTCGCTGATCGCGGTGCTTTGTTTAAAGTGCTTTAGGATCAATGGGTTACGAGTCTCTCGGGGCGAAATAACCGGTTGACAGATCAGCGAAACGGCGT